>ENA-UOOE01000159-UOOE01000159.1-fermentation-metagenome-genome-assembly--contig:-NODE-159-length-70409-cov-40.201481_pt1 | contig 70409 bp, 68 predicted proteins | sample MGYA00245776_ERZ724021 | MGnify/ENA primary metagenome ERZ724021 (study PRJEB28704, sample SAMN03018321) | fermentation metagenome | biome: anthropogenic terrestrial biome; feature: soil; material... | reverse complement strand
AAGGCAAGGGTCTGCAAAACCCTCATCCCCAGTCCGAATCTGGGTGACGCCTCCAAAACAAAGCCCCCAAGAGCCGAGTATTCAGAAGGCTTTTGGGGGCTTTCGTATGAACTACATCAGCCGTAAAAACGGTTCTCCCCCGCAGCCGGTCGGGCTGCGGGGGAGAACCGTTTTGATTGGTTTATTGCTTCTGAAGCCGGGCAAAGTTGGCCATCAGCTTCTTATTGCCGACCCTGTCGAACGCGATTTCCAGCAGGGTGTCGTTGCCGAGCGGCGTGGCGGAAAGGACCGTCCCGCGGCCGAAGGTCTTGTGCGAGACGCTGTCCCCCGCGCGGAACCGGATCCCGGCGGGCGGCGCTCCCGCCGGGGTGAAGCTGCGGGCGGCACCCGCGGCGGCCGGGCGGATTTTCCGCCGCGGCACGGGCGGCACATGCTCCCGGAACGAGGGCGCGGGCGCGCGCGGCCGGGTGATGTCCAGCAGCTCCGGCGGAATCTCCTGCAGAAAGCGGGAGGGCTTGTTCCGCTGGCTGCTGCCGAACAGCATGCGGCCCTGCGCGCTGAGCAGGTACAGCTCCTCTTTCGCACGGGTGATGGCCACATAGGCCAGCCGGCGCTCCTCCTCCACCTGCCCGGGGTTGAACAGCACCTGCATGCCCGGGAAGATGCCCTCCTCCATGCCGGGGAGGAACACCACGGGGAACTCCAGCCCTTTCGCCGAATGGATGGTCATCATCACCACGCTGTCGGAAGAGCTGTCGTAGTTGTCGACGTCGGTCAGCAGGGCGACTTCTTCGAGGAATCCGGTCAGGCCGCCCTCCTCGTTTTCTTCCTCGTACCGGGCCAGGTAGGACGCAAGCTCGTTGATGTTGTCGATGCGGTCCTGCGCGTTCTCGTCGCCGGAATTGGCCAGCGCGTCGAGGTAGCCCGTCCTGTCGAGCAGCGCATGGTACAGCTCCGGCAGCTCCGTTTTGCCGTCGGAGGCCATCGCGGAAAGCTCCTCGATCATCGAGGCGAATTTCATCAGCTTCGGCGCCGCGTGCCGCAGGGGAGCGAACTCGTCCGCGCGCCGCAGCACGTAGAACAGGGATTCCCCGATGCCGGCGGCGACCTGCCGGGCTTCGGCGACCGTCTTCTCGCCGATGGCGCGCCTGGGCGTGTTGATGATGCGCAGAAGCCTCGCCTCGTCGTTCGGGTTGCTGATCACGTTCAGGTACGCGGTCATGTCCTGGATTTCCTTCCGGTCGAAGAACCGGTGCCCGCCGAGGATGCGGTGGGGGATGCCGGATTTGGTGAACGCGCGCTCCAGCGTCCTGGACTGCGAGTTCATGCGGTAAAGCACCGCAAAGTCGGAGAATCTGCGGCCCGCCGCCGCTTTCTCGAGGACCTGCCGCGCGATCCAGTCGGCCTCGTCCTCCTCGTTGCCGGCCACGTGCCAGTGGAGCTTCTGCCCCACCGGGTTTCTGGTCCAGAGGGTCTTTCCCTTCCGCCCCTCGTTGTGTGCGATGACCGCGTTCGCCGCGCCGAGGATGTTCTGGGTGGAGCGGTAGTTCTGCTCCAGCCGGACGACTTTCGCGCCGGGGAACGCCTTCTCGAAGCTGAGGATGTTTTCAATCGTCGCGCCGCGGAACTGGTAGATGCTCTGGTCGTCGTCGCCCACGACGCAGAGGTTTCGGCCCTTTTCGGCCAGCAGGCGGACGAAAAGGGACTGCGCGCGGCTGGTGTCCTGGTATTCGTCCACGAGGATATAGCGGAAGCGCTCGCGGTAGTGGTCCAGGATATCCGGATTTTTCTGGAACAGCACGATGGTGTTGTAAATCAGGTCGTCGAAATCCATGGCGTCGGCCTTTTTCAGCCGGGTCTGATACAGGCCGTACAGCTTCCCGATTTTGGCGGCGCGCTCGTCGGTGCCGGCGTCGCGGAAATATTCGTCCGGGCCGGTCATGCCGTCTTTCGCGCGCGAGATTTCGGCCAGCACGGCCCGGTGCGAGAGCATCCTGTCGTCGATGCCGAGCTCCTTCTGGCAGTCTTTCATCAGGCGGCGGGAATCGTCCGTGTCGTAGATGGCGAAGTGGCTGGTGAAGCCGAGCCGGTCGGCGTCCCGCCGCAGCATCCGCGCGCAGGCCGCGTGGAACGTGGAGGCCCACACCTTCCCGCCCCGCGGGCCGAGCAGGGCCGAAAGGCGCTCCCTGATCTCGTCCGCGGCCTTGTTGGTGAACGTGATGGCCAGAATCTGCCACGGCGGGCACGGCTCCACCGCAAACGCGGCCCCGGCCTCCGCCGGGACGGGCGCGCCGCCCGCTATGGCGTCGAGCACGCCGTCGGGCGGCAAAGGGCCCGTCTGTTCGCTGAGGTAGGCGTCGCCGTGGCGCACGATGTTCGCGATGCGGTTCACGAGGACCGTGGTCTTTCCGCTCCCCGCCCCGGCCAGAACCAGCAGAGGGCCGTTCACGGCAAAGACGGCCTCCTTCTGCCTGTCGTTCATCCGGGCAAATTCCTTTTCCAGCACTTTTCTGCGCAGCTGCAAAAACCGCTCCCGCGTCCATTTCGCCATCTAAAATCCACCGCCAAATTCAATTTATTCAATGCGCTTCATGTCCCCGTTCGGGGATCCGCCGTTCTATTGTAGCCGATTTCGGCCCCGATGGCAAACCTCTGCCCGCCGCATCCGACAAAAAAATCCCGCGCGCCGCACCGGCGCACGGGAAACGGAAGCCCGCCGCAGACCTTAAAAAGGCCGGGTGTTTTCCAGCAGACCTGCGGTTTTCCACGCGGAACGCGAGTCTTGCCGTTTCGCGCGGCGGACGGACCGCACACAGGCGCCCGGTTCCAAGCAGCACACCGCGGCGGCAATCGCCGCCACCACTTCCTCCGGGATTCCCGCCTCTGCGGCGGGCTGCGGCGCGGCCTCCCGCGGGGCTTTTTCCGCCGCGGGGCGCGGGGCCGCGGCGCGGCTTCCCATGCGGATGGCAAGGGCGATTACGGCGACCAGCAGCACGGCGAAGCCGGCGGTCAGCGCGGCCAAAGCAGTCTGAACATCCATTTTTGATTCCTCCGGAATTTTTAGCCCATCGGCCCGTGGGGAAGGCCGTCGCTGTTTTCCCGACTATTATAGCCGATTCGGCGTGCGATTTCAACAAAAGCGGACGCTTTTTCCTTTTTAGTTGCAAGCGGGGCGTTTTCCATTTATAATAATAAAAGAAGGCAGGAAGAAGGCGGGAACGGGGGTGCGGGCGCATGACGAACGATGAATTCCGCCGGTCGTTTAAGGTTCCGTTCCACAACAGCCTCGGGCTGGCGGTCTACAGCTGCGGCGTGCAGAAATGCGGCGCGTGCCACTCGTGGGGGCCGGCCGTGCGCGACCATTATCTGATCCACATCGTCGTTTCCGGGCACGGCGTGTTCCGCTGCGGCGGGAAGGAGTATTCCCTCGCGGCGGAGGACGGCTTCCTGGTGGTTCCGTCGCAGGTCGTCTTTTACACGGCGGACCGCGACGACCCGTGGGAGTACTGCTGGGTCGGCTTCAACGGCACGGACGCCAAGCGGCTGATGAAGCAGACCGGTCTGCTCGACCGGGAGCCGGTCTTCCACTCCGCCGGGCCCGGGCTCCGCAAAAAGATGATGGACATCTGCAATTCCTCCGGCCCCGGCCCGAGCGACGAGACGCGCATGGAGGGGCGGCTGCTGCTGTTCCTCGCCGCGCTGATGGACCGCTTTGGCAGGCCGGCGGCGTCTTTCGGCAACGGGTACGAGTATGTCCAGAAGGCCATCCGGTTCATCGACTACAACTATTCCGGCGATATCGACGTCAGCCGCGTCGCCGCGAGCGCGGGCATCAGCCGCAGTCACCTCTACCGCCTGTTCATGCAGCACATCTCCATCCCCCCGAACGAGTACCTGATGCGCTACCGCATCAACAAGGCGGCTTCCCTGCTGGAGACGGGCCGGCTCACGGTGGGCGAGGTCGCCTACTCCACCGGGTTTTCGGACCAGCTCTATTTTTCCAGGGTGTTTAAAAAATACATGGGGGTTCCCCCAAGCCGATATGGGTCGAGCAGCCGCGCCGCAAACGGCGGAAAGGGTCATCAATGAGCGAAGCAACCGAGCGGGTTTTGTCATGGTCGAAGAAAATCGAGAACTTCTGTTCCGCAAAGTGGGACCGGCTTCCCGAAATCTACCTTTACATGGACCAGGTCCTGACTTATATGAACGGGCAGCTGTGCCTGTTTAAGCGAAACGAAAGCGACGCTCTGCTCACTTCGAGCATGATCAACAATTATGTGAAAGCCGGCGTGCTGCCGCGGCCGGCGCAGAAAAAATATTCGCGCGGGCACCTCGCGATTCTCACGGTGGTCTGCCTGCTCAAGCAGGTGCTTTCGATTCAGGACATCTCCGCCCTGGTGAGGACCCTGCTGAAAAACGCGCCGGCCAGCGAAATTTACGACCGGTTCTGCGAAGCCCAGACCGGCGCCCTCAAAGAGGTCTGCGCGCGCGTGAGGTCGGCCGCCTCGAAAGGAGAGGCGGAGATGACCCGCCTGGCGATTGAGCTTTCCGTCGAGGCGAACGCCCGCCGCACGGCCGCGGAGCGGATTTTAAGCGCACTGGAGGCCGCGGACAGACGGAGGGGCCGCCGCGCGGTTGAAGCCGGCAGGCCTGCCGCGGTCAAAAGACGAACCTCCTGAAAAAAGCTGAAAAGGAAGAACTTGCAATGAAGAAACCATTCGTCTCGCCGGAACGGCTCAGAGCAATCGCACGCGAATACCCCACCCCTTTTTATCTGTACGATGAAAAGGGCATCCGCGAAAACGCCCGCAAAGTCCGGCGGGCCTTCGCCTGGAACCCGGGGTACTGCGAGTACTTCGCCGTCAAGGCGACGCCCAACCCCTACATCCTGCAGATTATGAAGAGCGAAGGCTGCGGGGTGGACTGCTCTTCTTTTACGGAGCTGATGCTCTCGCACGCCTGCGGCTTCGGGGGAAAGGACATCATGTTTTCCTCCAACATGACGCCGGACGAGGACTACCGCCTCGCGCGGCGTCTGGGCGCCATCATCAACCTGGACGATTTCACCAACATCGACATTCTGGACCGGCTGTGCGGCATTCCCGAAACCATCTGCTGCCGCTACAACCCCGGCGGGGTCTTCAAGGCGAGCAACGCCATCATGGACAACCCGGGCGAGTCCAAATACGGCTTTACCCGCCCGCAGCTGACGGAGGGGTTCCGCCGGCTGCAGCAGCTCGGGGCCCGGAATTTCGGCCTGCACGCATTCCTTGCCAGCAACACCACCGGCAACGAGTATTTTCCGGCCCTCGCGAAAATCCTGTTCCGCACGGCGGTCGAGCTGCACCGGGAGACGGGCGCGCATATTTCGTTCGTCAACCTTTCCGGCGGGGTGGGCGTCCCATACCGGCCCGGGCAGAAACCCGCCGACATCCTGCGCATCGGGCGCGAGGTCGAAAAGATATACCGCGAAATCCTGGTCCCGGAGGGGATGGGCGACGTCGCGCTCTTTACGGAGATGGGGCGCTTCATGCTGGCTCCCTACGGGTGCCTGGTGGCGACGGCCATCCGCGAAAAGCACATCTATAAGGAATACATCGGCCTGGACGCCTGCGCCGCCAACCTGATGCGCCCCGCCATGTACGGCGCGTACCACCACATCACGGTCTGCGGCAAGGAAGACGCGCCGTGCGACCACAAATACGACGTCGTGGGCGGGCTGTGCGAGAACAACGACAAATTCGCCGTTGACCGCATGCTCCCGAAAATCGACATGGGCGACCTGATCGTGATTCACGACGCGGGCGCGCACGGGCATTCCATGGGCTACAACTACAACGGCAAGCTGCGCTCCGCAGAAATCCTGCTGTGCGAGGACGGCAGCACCAGACTGATTCGCCGCGCCGAGACGCCCGCGGATTACTTCGCCACGCTGGATTTTCCCGGTCTGCCGAAAAGCCGCTGCTGAGCGGCCGGCGGGGAGGGAAGCCGCTGTTGAAAAGCCTGCGCGGAAAAGCCCTTGCCGGGCGGGAACGGGGATTCCCTTGACCCGCCTTTTGTGTTATAATAAAACGAATTATTTCCGGGGAGGCCGCACCATGATTATTCTGGGGATCGACCCCGGCTATGCAATCGTCGGCTACGGCGTGGTGCGGGCGGAAAACGGCCGCTTTTGCCCGCTGGAGCACGGCGCCGTCGTCACGAAAGCCGGTGTGGACTTCAGCCGCCGCCTGCAGACCATCTACGATGCGCTTTCCGCCCAGATGCTGCACTGGAAGCCGGAGGCCGTCTCCATCGAAAAGCTGTATTTTCAAAGCAACAAGACGACCGCCATCGGCGTTGCGGAGGCGCGGGGGGTCATTTTGCTTGCGGCCCGGCAGGCGGGCGCCCGGATTTTCGAGTACACGCCGCTGCAGATCAAGCTTTCGGTCACGGGGTACGGGCAGGCGCGCAAGCCGCAGGTGATGGAGATGACACGCCGCCTGCTCGGGCTGAAAGAGCTGCCGAAGCCAGACGACGCGGCGGACGCGCTCGCCATGGCCGTGTGCCATGGGCAGGCGGCCGGGTCGCAGCTGCGCCGCGCCCTGCTGGCGGAAAGGCTCCGCGCGCCGCAGCGGAAAGGGGCGAGGGGCCGTGTTTGACAGCCTGCGGGGCACGCTGGCCCGCACGGAGCCGGGCGCGGCCGTTGTGGAGTGCGGCGGCGTCGGGTTCCTGTGCCATGTTTCGGCGAACACCCTGCGCGCGCTGCCCCGGCCGGGCGGCGAGGTCAAACTTTTGACCCGCCTGCAGGTGCGGGAGGACGCGCTCACGCTGTTCGGCTTTGCGACCGCGTCGGAGCGGAACTGCTTTCAGATGCTGACGGGCGTCAGCGGGGTCGGGCCGAAAGTCGCGCTGGCCATTCTGTCGGTGTTGACGCCGGAGCAGGTCGCAGCCGCCGCGGCCACGGGCGACAGCAAGACCCTGACCCGCGCGAGCGGCGTCGGCCGGCGCCTGGCCCAGCGCATCGCGCTGGAGCTGCGCGACCAGGTGAAAAGCATCCAGAAGGACGCGAGCTTCGCGCCGGCGGGGCCGCCCTCCGCCGCATCGAACGCGCAGGCCGCGGTCAACGCCCTTACGGTGCTGGGGTATCTGCCGTCGGACGCGGCGGCCGTCGTGGCGAAGTTCGACAGCGCCCTTCCCGTCGAAGAGCTGATTCGGCTTTCGCTCCAGGCCATGGACCCGGGCCGGCACGGCGGGCGGCGATAGCTCCGTGCGGATAGAAAGGCGGTGTGATGGAAAATTTGAAGGAGAACTCCGGCACGCCGGAGGGGCCGGAAAGCGATTATGAAAACCGCGTGATTGCCCCCGAATATTCGGCCGAGGACGAAGAGGTGGAGAATCCCCTGCGCCCGAAGACCTTTTCCGAATACATCGGGCAGGACAAAGTCAAGGAGAACCTGTCCGTTTTCATCGAGGCCGCCAAGCAGCGGAAAGAAGCCCTCGACCACGTGCTGCTCTACGGCCCGCCGGGCCTCGGCAAGACGACGCTCGCCGGCATCATCGCGAACGAGCTGGGCGTGAACCTGCGCATCACTTCCGGCCCCGCCATCGAGAAGCCGGGCGACCTCGCGGCCATCCTGACCAATCTGAACCCCGGCGACGTGCTCTTCATCGACGAGGTCCACCGCCTTTCCCGCAGCGTGGAGGAGGTCCTCTATCCCGCCATGGAGGATTACGCGCTGGACATCATCACCGGAAAAGGGGAGATGGCGGCCTCTTACCATCTGCCGCTGCCGAAGTTCACACTGGTGGGCGCGACCACGCGGGCCGGGCAGCTCAGCGCGCCGCTGCGCGACCGGTTCGGCGTGGTCCTCCGGCTGGAGCTGTATTCCCCGCGCGAGCTCGCGCAGATTGTCACGCGCAGCGCGCGGATTCTGAAAATCCCGATTGAGGCCGACGGCGCGCTCGAAATCGCCTCCCGCTCGCGGGGGACCCCGCGTGTCGCCAACCGGCTGCTCAAGCGGGTGCGCGACTTCGCGCAGGTGGTCGCGGGCGGAAAAATCACCCGCGAGACGGCAAAGCTCGGCTTGGACCGGCTGGAGATTGACGCGCTCGGCCTCGACGCCAACGACCGGCGGCTGCTGCGCGCGCTGATTCAATTCTACGGTGGCGGCCCCGTGGGGCTGGAGACGCTCGCCGCCGCCATCGGCGAAGAAGCCGTGACCATCGAGGACGTCTACGAGCCCTACCTGATGCAGATCGGCTTTCTGAGCCGGACGCCGCGCGGCCGCTGCGCCACGCCCGCCGCCTACAGACACCTTGGCCTCAAACCGCCGGAGCCGCCGGGCTCCGGCCAGCAGAGCCTGTTCTGAACCCTTTGACCCGGGCGAAAGACCGCCCCTGAAGACAAAATTAAAGTGGGAGTGTTTTTGATATGGGCAGATTATTTGGGACCGACGGCGTCCGCGGGGTCGCCAACAGCGAACTGACCTGTGAGCTTGCCATGAGCGTGGGGCGCGCCGCCGCCGCGGTGCTGACCGACAGCGCCCATAAGCACCCGAAAATCCTGATTGGCAAAGACACGCGCATCTCTTCCGATATGCTGGAGGCGGCCATGATTGCCGGGCTGTGCAGCGTGGGCGCGAACGTCGTGCGCCTCGGCGTGGTGCCCACGCCCGCGGTGGCCTACCTGGTGGGGAAGTACAAGGCGGACGCGGGCGTGATGCTCACGGCGTCGCACAATCCCTGCGAGTTCAACGGCATCAAGATTTTCAGCGAGGACGGCTACAAGTTGCCCGACGCGCTCGAGGAGCAGATTGAGGCCATCGTCGCCGGCCGCGCGCCGGCCCCGAAGCTGCCCACGGGCGGGGATGTCGGCAGCGTTTCGGAGGCGCCGGACACCGTGCGCGACTATGTGGACCATATCGAAAGCACCGTTCCCTTCCCGCTGGACGGGATGAAAATCGGCATCGACTGCGCCAACGGCGCCGCCAGCCGCACGGCCAAACTGCTGTTTTCGGAGCTCGGCGCCGAATGCCACATGTTCGCCGATCAGCCGGACGGCGTCAACGTGAACGACCGCTGCGGCTCCACCCACATCGAGAGCCTGATGCGCTTTGTGGCGGAAAACCGCCTCGACGCGGGCGTCGCGTTCGACGGCGACGCCGACCGGTGCCTCGCGGTGGACGAAAAGGGGCAGCTTGTGGACGGCGACTACGAGATGGCCATCTGCGCGCTGGATTTGAAGTCCCGCGGCAGGCTCGCCAAGAACGCCGTGGTCGGCACCATCATGACCAACATGGGCTTCAGCCGCTTCTGCAAAGAGAACGGCATCGAGTTCGAGGCGACCAAGGTCGGCGACCGCTATGTGCTGGAAGAGATGCTGCTTGAGGGCTACAACTTCGGCGGCGAGCAGAGCGGGCACATCATCTTCCTCGACTTTGCCACCACGGGCGACGGGCAGCTGACGGCCGCGCAGCTTTTGAGCCTGGTGCGCCGCCGGCAGGCGAAGCTCTCCAGCCTTGCGACGCTGATGCAGCGCTACCCGCAGGTGATTGTCAACGTGCCGGTGACGGCGGAGGGGAAGCTGCGCTTCTATACCGACGACGACGTGAAGGCCGCCGTGGAGCGCGCGAAAGAGGAGCTCGGCAGCGCGGGGCGCATCATCGTGCGGCCCTCCGGCACGGAGCCGCTTCTGCGCGTGATGGTGGAGGGCGAGGACACCGGGCGGATTCGGGCCCTTGCGGACCGCGTGGCGGACGTCGTCCGCCGGCGGCTGGCCTGAGACGGAAGGAACGGATAGATTGAGAGCCGCAGACTGGAAAGACTATCGACTGATCGACGCCTCCGCGGGCGAGAGGCTGGAAAAATGGGGCGGCATCGTGCTGATCCGCCCCGACCCGCAGATTATCTGGGACACGCCCCGGCGCAATCCGCTGTGGCGCGGCGCCCACGCGCGCTATCTGCGCTCCTCTTCGGGCGGGGGGCACTGGGAGCTCCGAAAGCCCGTGCCCCCCGCGTGGGAGATCGGGTACCGGGACCTGCGCTTCCGGCTGAAGCTGATGGGTTTCAAGCACACCGGCCTTTTCCCGGAGCAGGCCGTGAACTGGGACTTCGCGGCGGAAAAAATCCGGGGGGCCGGCCGGCCCGTCAGCGTGCTGAACCTGTTCGGCTACACGGGCGCCGCCACGCTCGCCTGCCTGAAGGCGGGCGCGCGGGTCTGCCATGTGGACGCCTCCAAAGGGATGGTGACCTGGGCGAAGGAGAACGCCGCGGCCAGCGGCCTTGCGGACCGGCCGGTCCGCTGGCTGGTGGACGACTGTGGCAAATTCGTCCGCCGCGAGCAGCGCCGCGGGCACCGGTACGACGCCGTGATTATGGACCCGCCCTCCTACGGGCGCGGGCCGAACGGCGAGGTCTGGAAGCTGGAGGACCAGCTCTATCCGCTGGTGCGGATGTGCGTGCCCATCCTGGCGGAAAAGCCGCTGTTCTTCATGCTGAACTCCTACACCTCCGGCCTTTCGGCCGCGGTGATGGAATACCTGCTGGGCGTCCTGATTCGGAAGAAATTCGGCGGCCGGGTCTCCGCCGGGGAAATCGGCCTGCCGGTCGCGGAGAGCGGCCTGGTGCTTCCGTGCGGCAGCACGGCAATCTGGGAAAGCGGGCGAACCGATGGATAAAAGCTATCTTTCCGCCGAAAACGTGTCGTACGCCTACCCCGCGCGGGAGGATGAAGAGAGCTTCGAGGTCCTGCACGGCGTGGACCTCGGAATCAGAAAAGGGGAGTTCGTCGCTCTGCTGGGGCACAACGGCTCCGGCAAATCCACGCTGGCCAAGCATTTCAACGCGCTTCTGCTGCCGGCCGGCGGCAAGGTGTATGTCGACGGCCTCGACACCATGGACGAGAGCCTCAAGCTGGAGATCCGCCGCCGCGTGGGCCTTGTGCTCCAGAACCCGGACAACCAGCTTGTGGCGAGCGTGGTGGAGGAAGACGTGGCCTTCGGGCCGGAGAACCTGGGCGTTCCCCCGCCGGAAATCCGCCGCCGCGTGGACGACGCCCTGCGGGCCGTCGGGATGTACGACTACCGCCTGAACGCGCCGTACAAGCTCTCCGGCGGGCAGAAGCAGCGCGTCGCCATCGCGGGCATCATCGCCATGCAGCCGGACTGCATCGTGCTGGACGAGCCGACCGCCATGCTGGACCCGCGCGGCCGCACCGAGGTGCTGGACACCATCCACAGCCTGAACCGCGGGAAGGGCATCACCATCGTGCTGATTACGCACTATATGGACGAGGCCGTCGGCGCGGACCGCGTGGTCGTGATGGACGACGGAAGAATCCTCACGCAGGGCACGCCCCGCGAGGTCTTTTCGCAGGTGCGGCTGCTCAAGGCGCACCAGCTCGACGTCCCGCAGGCGACGGAACTGGTCTGGCGGCTCCGGCGGGAGGGGTTCGACCTGCCGGAGTGCGCGCTGGACACCGCGGAATGCGTCGCGGCGCTGGAAAAGCTGCTGCCCCGGCCGCAGAAAATCTGAGTTTGGGAGAAAACATGTTTGTCCTTGAAACCAAAGACCTGACCTATGTTTACGGCGCGGGCACGCCGTTCCACAAAACGGCCGTGAACCGTGTGAGCGTCGGCATCGAGCGCGGCGAGTTCCTCGGCATCATCGGGCACACCGGCTCCGGCAAATCCACCTTCATTCAGACACTGAACGGCCTGCTGCGGCCCACGTCCGGCACCGTCCTGCTGAACGGGAAGGACATCTGGGCCGAGCCGAAAAAAATCCGGTCCGTCCGGTTCCGGGTCGGCATGGTGTTCCAGTACCCGGAGCACCAGCTCTTTGAAGAGACCGTGCTCAAAGACATCTGCTTCGGCCCGGGCAACATGGGCCTGAGCGCCGCGCAGGCGGAAGAGCGGGCGCGGCGGGCGGCGAAGTTCGTCGGCCTGGACGACGAGCTGCTCGGCAAAAGCCCGTTCGAGCTTTCCGGCGGGCAGAAGCGCCGCGCGGCGATAGCGGGGGTCATCGCCATGGACCCGGACGTGCTGGTGCTGGACGAGCCCACGGCGGGCCTCGACCCCCAGGGGCGGGACATGCTGCTGGAGCAGATCTCCGCCTATCACAGGGCGCGCGGCAGCACGGTGATTCTGGTGTCGCACAGCATGGAGGACATCGCGCGGTTCGCCGACCGCGTGCTGGTGATGAACGAGGGCCGCGCCGTGATGCTGGACAAGACGAAAAACGTGTTCGCGCGCGGCCGGGAGCTGGAGGCCATGGGCCTGCGGGTGCCGCAGATCACCTCCATTCTGCTGACGCTCCGGGAAAAAGGATACCCGGTGCGCCCCGTGCTCACGGTGGACGAAGCGGTCGAGGAGCTGCGCCCGCTGCTTCGGAAAGGAGGCGCACACCATGCTCAGTGACATCACGCTCGGCCAGTATCTGCCGGGCCGTTCCCTGATTCACCGGATGGACCCGCGGGTCAAGCTCGCCCTGACGTTCGCCTTCATCGTCTTTCTGTTCGTCGCCTCCAACTTCCAGGGCCTTGCGCTGATGGTCGCGCTGATGCTGGTGGTCCTCTGCCTTTCCGGCGTGCCGGTCAGCCAGTATTTCAAAAGCCTGAAGGCCATTCTGTTCATCGTGCTGTTCACCGCCGCGCTCAACCTTTTCTACGGCAGCGGCCGCAGGGTCTGGGGCTGGAAGTTCATGCAGATTACGGACGGCGGCATCGGCAACGCGATTTTCATCTCCGTTCGCATCGTCTGTCTGATTCTTTTCAGCTCGGTCCTGACCTTCACGACCTCGCCCACGCAGCTGACCGACGCGATGGAGCGCATCATGAAACCCCTGCAGGTGCTGCACGTTAAGGTGCATGAAATCGCGATGATGATGACCATCGCCCTGCGCTTCGTGCCCACGCTGCTGGAAGAGACCGACCGGATTATGAGCGCGCAGAAGGCGCGCGGCGCCGATATGGAGAGCGGGGGCCTGCGCCAGCGCGTGAAGTCGCTCATCCCCGTGCTGATTCCGCTGTTCGTCTCCTCGTTCCGCCGCGCCTACGACCTCGCCATGGCGATGGAGTGCCGCTGCTACCACGGCGGCGAGGGGCGCACCCGGATGAAGCAGCTTCACATGACGGGTCTGGACGCGGCCGCGGTCGCCGTCGCCGCCGTATTCTGCGCGGGGGTCGTGCTGTGCGCGGCGCTTTTCCCGGCGTCCCTGCACTGAAAAGAGAGGAGCCTTTATGCGCAATCTGCTGCTTGTCATCCGGTACGACGGGGCGCGCTACCACGGCTGGCAGGTCCAGCAAAACGCCGTGACCGTCCAGCAGGTGTTTCAGGATGCGCTGGAGCGGATCCTCGGCGAACGCCCGGACGTAAAGGGATGCAGCCGCACCGACGCGTTCGTCCATGCGCTGGAGTTCTGCGTCAGCTTCCGGACGGAGCGCGGCATCCCGTGCGGCAGGCTCGTGGGCGCGCTGAACCACTTCCTGCCGGAAGACATCGCCGTGCTCTCGTGCCGCGAGGTGCCGGTGGAGTTCCACGCGCGCTATTCCTGTACGGGCAAGGAGTACCAGTACCTCATCTGGAACCGGAAGGAGCGCGACCCGTTCCTGCGCGGGCGGGCGCTGCATTACTGGTATCCGCTGGACCTCGGCCGCCTGAACCGCGCGGCGGCCTTTTTTCTTGGCGCCCACGACTTCACCTCGTTCTGCGCGCAGGACGCCCGCCGCCCCGGCCGCATGACGCGCACAGTCACAAAGTCGGAATGGAGCCGCGAGGGCGGCCTGGTGCGGTACTGCGTCGCCGCGGACGGCTTTCTGTACCACATGGTGCGGATTATGGTGGGCACGATGCTGCGCATCGCCCGCGGGCGGATGGAGCCGGAAGACGTGGCGCGCGTCCTCGCCGCCGCAGACCGCGCCGCGGCGGGGCCGACCGCGCCGCCGCAGGGCCTTTACCTGAAACAGGTGCGGTATGACGGAAAGGGGGCCGACGGCCATGCGTGACGAAGGGCACCGGTACGATACCGTCCGGCTGGACGGGATGCCCAAGCACGCCCTGCCCCAGGAGAAGCGGGGCGGCGGGGTTCCCGGCCGGAAGGAGCGCCGCTTTCCCCGGTGGGGATACCGCGTCATCCTGATTCTCGCGCTGTGCGTGCTGGCGGTGCTGGGCTGGTACAACCGCGCCAACCTCACGCCCCAGAACATCGCGCAGTGGGTGCAGAGCCGCGTGGTGGGCTTCGGCGTCGGCGACGGCTACCCGAAGAGCATCGCCGGCTCCGCCGTGGCGCCGGGCAATTTCGTCTCGTCCGAAAAGAACATCGTGGTGGCCAGCGACACCGCGCTCTCCGTTTACAATTCCACCGCCAAAGAGATTCTGAGCCGCCCGCACAGCTACGGCAGACCGGTGCTCAAGGTCAGCGGGCCGCGCGCCCTGCTGTTCAACCTGGGGGGGAAGAATTTCAGCATCGTGACGGCGGGGGGCCAGCCGGAGGACTTCTCGGCGGAGCAGAACATCCTGGGCGGGGCCCTGAACCGGAACGGCCAGTGCGCGCTGATCACCGCCGCGGACGGGTACTGCGGGATGCTGGTCTCGTACAGCGCACAGGGTTCCGTCCAGTGCCGCTACTGGTTCTACGACTATTACCCGTGCGCCGTCGCCCTCAGCCCGGACGGCGGCAGGGCGGCCGTGGCGGGTGTTTCCGCAAAGGAAGGGGAGCTGGTCTCCGCCCTCTACCTCATCGACCTCAACAGCGGAAAAACCGTGCAGCCCGCCGCGACTTTCCCGGGGAACCTGCTGCTGGACGTTTTCTGGGAAGACCCCTCCGCCGTGACGGCCGTCGGGGACAAGGCCGCGGTGACCCTCGACCCATCTTCGCGCCGGACGAACGAGTTCAGCTATGAAGGGGAAGAGCTGACCGCCTGCGATTCCGACACCGGGCGCACGGCGCTGGCCCTTTCCGCCTATGAGGGCGCGGCCCGCAGCAGGCTTGTCGTCCTCGGCAAAACGGGGAGCGCCGTATTCTCCCGCCAGATTTCCGGCAGCGTGCGGTCCGTGTCGCTCTGCGGGCAGGAGGCCGCGGCCCTGACGGGCGGCAGGGCCTTCTTCTTCCCGCTTTCCGCCCTGCCCGGCGCCGACAGAAGCGTGGACGCCGGCAGCGACGCACAGGCGGTTTCGCTGCGGGACGAAAGTTCCGCCTACATTCTCGGGGTTTCCGAAATCCGGCTGATTGGCAGGCGCTGAATCCGGCTTGTCTAATCGGCCGGTTTGTGTTATATTTGAGATATATTCCTTATTTGCCGGCTGAAATGCGGCTGAATGTGGAAGAATTTCCGGAGCGTGAGGAGGATTGCGTTGGGCACGTTCGTGGATATCCTGCTGCTGGCGGTGCTGGCCGGGTTCGCCATCTCCGGCTTCCGGAAGGGCTTTGTGCGCTCGCTGGTCGGCTTTGTCGGCAGCATCGCGGCGGTGGCGCTCACGGCGTACCATTCCCAAAAACTGGCCGCTGACCTTCTGCCGTGGCTCGAAAAAACGAATATCAAGGAGCTGCAGAACCCCTTTGTGGCAAAGCTGATTGCGGCGGTGCTTCTGTTTGCCGTGCTGGAAGCGCTGGTCCAGGTCATCGCGCATGCGCTGGGCACGGTGTTCCGCCTGCCGGTCCTGCGGCAGATTAACGCTCTGCTCGGCGGGGTCCTCGGCCTGCTGAAGGGCGGCGTGGTCGTGCTGCTGGTGTGCGCCGCCCTTCGGCTTATTCTGCTGCCGGCCGGCCTGTGGCAGAGCACGCCCCAGGTGTGGCGCGAAATTTCGCATTCCCGCATCTATCAGTACGCGGCTGGCCGCAACCCGGTGTATACGCTGTTTCAGACCCATCTTTGGAATGAGGTAGGCAAGTTATGAAAAGCAAGAACAGGAATTTCAATATTCCGAACGCGCTGACCGCCGTGCGGTTTGTCCTGATTTTCCCTTTCGTCTTTTATTTCATCAGCAACGAATACTTAAAGGCGGGGATTGTGCTGCTCGTCTCCGGCCTGACGGATCTGCTGGACGGCTGGATCGCCCGCCAGTTCAACCAGTCCACGGAGCTGGGCCAGATGCTCGACCCGCTCGCCGACAAACTGACCCAGGCTTCCGTCGCAATCTGCCTCGCGGTGGAAGAACCCGTGCTGATTCCCCTGCTGGCCATTTTTGTCGTCAAGGAAGCGCTGATGGTGACGGCCGCCATTTTTTTGATTGGCAAGAATAAAAAGAAGCCGAGCGGCTCAAAATGGTACGGAAAAGCCGCGACGGTCCTGTTTTACATTTCATTCGGAATTATCGTCGCCATGCGGGTTTTCGGGTGGTTTACCGGGGAAGAGCGGCTGCACATTGCCGTCGCGCTGCTCTCCGTCACGGCGGGGTTCATGATTTACGCTTTCGTCCGGTATGCGAAGATTTACTTCAGAATCCTCCGCTCCGACGACCCCCGGTACCGGCTGGACATCCAGGAAGTCATGGATAAAAAGAAGAAGTGAGCGGGCGCGGTTTGTCAAAAGGTCTGTTTCATGGTATGATAGAATAGGATTAGAGACCAGAGAGAAGAAGTGATGGATGGATGATTATGTGTTCCAGATGCCACAAAAGGCCTGCCGTGGTTTTCCTTTCGCCCACGGGCAACATCAAAGAGAGCCGCGGGCTGTGCCTTGTCTGCGCAAGGGAACTGGGAATAAAACCGGTGAACGATCTGCTGGACAAAATGGGGATTACGGACGACCAGGTCGAAGAGATGGAGTCTGAGCTGAGCGACCTGATGCGCGAGAACCCGGAGGCCAACGAAGAGGAAAACGAAAACGCCCTGAGCGGCTTTGTGCCGGGCGGGGCGGCGACCGTCCCGATGCTGCAGAACGTGTTTCCCGGCAGCTCGTCGGAGCAGGTGCAGAACGGGGAGCCGGCCAAGAGGTTTCCGCGGGAAAGGCATAAAACGAAGCGCAAGCACCTGAACGCCTACTGCACGAACCTGACGGCCAAGGCCAGGGCGGGCGAGATCGACGCCATCATCGGGCGCGAGAAAGAAATCGCGCGCGTGATCCAGATCCTGAGCCGCAGGACGAAAAACAACCCGTGCCTGATCGGCGAGCCCGGCGTCGGCAAAACGGCCGTGGCGGAGGGCCTCGCCCTCCGCATCGCGCAGGGCAGGGTCCCGGCGGTGCTCCGCAAAAAGGAAATCCACCTGCTGGACCTCACGGCGCTGGTGGCCGGAACGCAGTTCCGCGGCCAGTTTGAAAGCCGCATCAAGGGGCTTCTGGACGAGGTGAAGGCCGAGGGCAACATCATTCTGTTCATCGACGAGGTCCACAACCTGGTGGGCACCGGCGACGCCGAAGGCTCGATGAACGCCGCCAACATCCTGAAACCCGCGCTTTCCCGCGGGGAGATTCAGGTCATCGGCGCGACGACGTTTGAGGAATACCGCAAATACATCGAAAAGGACGCCGCGCTGGAGCGCCGCTTCCAGCCGGTGAAGATTGCGGAGCCCTCGCTCGCCGACACCGAGAAGATTCTGAACGGCATCAAGCAGTATTACGAGTCTTTCCACCGCGTCCGGGTGCCGGCGCCGATTGTGAAAAAAATCGTCACCCTTTCGGAGCGGTATATCAGCGACCGCTTTCTGCCCGACAAGGCCATCGACCTTCTGGACGAATCCTGCGCCTGCGCCGCCCTCCGCAACAAGCCGAGGGCGGAGTACGACGACATCAAGGACCGCCTGGAAAAGCTGCACGCCGAAGAGGAGGAGATGACCGCCCCGGAAGAGGTGCCGGACTATGAGCGGCTGGCGGAAATCCGGATGGATATCTCCAAGCTCTCTCAGAAAGAGAAGGCGCTGGCGCCGGCGGCCCTGAACACGGCGGTCGAGGAGCGCGACGTCGCGCGGGTCATCGAGCTGTGGACCGGAATCCCGGCCAGCCGGATCCAGGAGAACGAGCTGAAAAAGCTCGCCAATCTGGAGGACGTGCTCAACAGCCGGGTCATCGGCCAGAAAGAGGCCGTCGCCGCCCTTGCGGCAGCCATCCGGCGCAGCCGCGTGCAGATAAGCCCGCGGCGCAGGCCCGCCTCGTTCATCTTCGTCGGCCCGACCGGCGTGGGCAAGACGGAGCTGGTCAAGGTTCTGGCGCGGGAGATGTTCGACACGCCGGATTCCCTGATCCGCCTCGACATGTCGGAGTTCATGGAGAAGCACTCCGTCTCCCGCATCATCGGCTCGCCGCCCGGCTACGTCGGCTACGACGAGGCCGGCCAGCTTACGGAAAAGGTCCGCCGCCGCCCGTACTCCGTGATTCTGCTCGACGAGATCGAGAAGGCGCATCCGGATGTGATGAACATCCTGCTCCAGATTCTCGACGAAGGGCATATCACGGACGCGCACGGCCGCAACGTCAATTTCGAGAACACGATTCTCGTGATGACCTCCAACGCCGGGAGCGAGAGAAAAGAGGGCGCGCTCGGCTTTGCGCGCAGCGAGACCGACGTGACGCGCGAAAAGGCGCTGAAGGCCCTGTCCGATTTCCTGCGCCCGGAGTTCCTGAGCCGCGTGGACGAAATCATCGTGTTCCGCCAGCTGAATGAGGATGACTTTGAGAAGATCGCGCACCTGATGCTGGACGAATACGTGGGAACGCTCAAGGAGCGCGGTATCCTGCTGACGTACGACGAGAAGGCCACCCGCTGGCTCGCCCACAATTCGGTTGGAAAAAAGAGCGGCGCGCGCGATCTGCGCAATCTGATCCGCCGGCAGGTCGAGGACAAAATCGCGTCCCTGATTGTAGAGAACAGCGACAGCCCGCTTTCGGCCGTCTCGATCACCGCGGACGAAAAGGCGGGCATCCGCCTCGGCTGGCTGAAAGAACCCGTCCGGGTCAAAACGTAAGATATTTTGCTTATCATAAAAAGGGCGTCTGCGGGGTAAAATCCGCGGACGCCTTTCTTATGATTTTCTCCGCTGAATCCGGCTCGCCGTTTTTTTCAGCTTTTTTAAATCGGTCAGCGCAATCTGCCCGCGGGAGAGCCGCACCATTCCCTCCGACTGAAAATACCGCAGCATCCTTGTGACCACTTCGCGCGCCGTGCCCATGTCGCGGGCGATCTCCTCATGCGTCGCCTTCAGCCGGCCGTTTCCGTCCGCGTGCTCCAGCAGGAACAGCGCGAGCCGGCGGTCGAAGCGCATGAACAGAATCTGCTCCAGCAGCCACATCACGTCCGAAAAGCGGGAGGAAAGAAGCTGGCCGGTGTATTCGGAAACCGCCAGCGAGCTTTCGCGCAGCTCCCGGTAGACGGGCGTGGGAATCAGGATGGCGTCGGAGTCCTCGACCGCCTGCGTGTAGACGTCGAACTGGATGTTTTTCATGATGCAGGAGGCGGAGAAGATGCACACGTCCCGCTCGTACAGGCGGAACAGCGTGACCTCGCGCCCTTCTTCGGAAAGGATGTAGGAGCGCACCTGCCCGCTGCGGATCACGTAGAGGCCCGCGCAGTCGTTCGGGCCGCTGTGCAGCGGGGCGCCCGCGGGGAAATGGCGCAGCACGGATTTTTGCCCGACCGCTTCGCGCTGCGCGTCCGTCAGCCTGCCCCAGAACGGAAGAACTTCCCTTAAAAAAGTCAGCTCCTGTTTTCCCAGCGGCATGCGAATCATCTCCCCGGCCCTTTATTGCCTTCATTATATCATATCGGAGGGCCGCCGGTAAAGCGGGGCGCGCTTCAGGGATTTTTCCCCGTTTCGTCCGCCGGGGGAGAGCCGGAGCGGGCCGCGTCCTTCAATTGCTTCAGGAATCCAGCCGAGACCGGCACACAGACCGCGAACGAGGCGAGGTCGGCGGCCGGCTGGCTCAGCTCCACCCCGGCCATGCCGAAAAAGCGGGGCAGAATCCACACCGCGGGCAGAAAGCAGATGCCCTGCCGCAGGGCTGCAATCAGCGAGGCTTTTTTCGTCCTGCCGATGGACTGGAACATCATGTTGGAGAGGACCACGAACACCTGCACGGGGGTCACGGCGCACTGCGCGCGGAAGGCCGGCACTCCCTCGGCTATCACCAGGGGGTCGTCCGGGCGGAACAGGGAGATGATCTGCGGCGCGAGCAGAATCCCCAGCCCGCACAGCGCGAGCAGCCCCGCAAACCCGGCCGCGATGCAGAACCAGAAGGCCTTCCTCAGGCGCCCGTACCGCTTCGCGCCGTAGTTGTACCCGGCCACGGGCTGGAACCCCTGGCCGAACCCGATCAGCGCGCCGAGGATGAAATAGAACGCCCGCCCGACGATGGCCATGGCCGCCACGGCCGCGTCGCCGTAAGCCGAGGCCGCGACGTTTATCGCGATGGAGGCGGCGCTCGCAAGCCCCTGGTGAATCAGCGACGGCAGGCCCGTTTTCAGGATGCCGCGCCGGACGGCCCGGCGCAGGGTGAACCGGCGCGGCCGCAGGCGCACGATGGTGCGCCCGCGCAGATAGTGGGAAAGCAGAATCAGAAAGACGGCGGCGTGGCTCAGCAGAACCGCAAGGCCGGCCCCGGCGATGCCCATGCCGCAGGCGAAGATGAGCAGCGGGTTCAGCAGCACGTCGAGGGCGCACCCCGCGGCGACGCCCATTAGGGCGAGCGAGGCTTTCCCTTCGGCGCGCAGCGTGCAGTCGAGCGTGAACGACGCGCACAGCACCGGCGCGCCCGGCAGCACCTGCCGGGCGTAGTCCCGGGCGTAGGGCAGGATGGTCGGCGTCGCCCCCAGCAGACGGACCAGCCCGTCGAGAAAGGCGAGGCCGAGCGCCGCGATGATTCCGCCGGCCGCGAGCGAGGCGAAAAGGGAGGTGACGGCGGCCGTTTCGGCCCGTTCGCCCTCTTTTTTGCCGAGGTACTGCGAAATCAGCCCGCCGGCGCCCATCCCCAGCGTAAACCCCACGGCCTGGATGGCGGACGTCAGCGAAAAGACGACGCCCGCCGCGCCCGCCGCGCTGGTGCCCAGCCGGCTGACGAAATAAGTATCCGCCAGGCTGTAGACCGCCGAGACCATCATGCCCGCGGTGGCGGGCGCGGCCAGCGAGAGGACCAGCTTGGGAACCGGTTCCCCGGTCATCCGCTGAAGCTGCCTGTCCGCCTTGTCTTTGCCGTCCATGCTCTCTCTCCCATCGTGTGCGCTGCTGTTAGTCAGTTTTCCCAATTCGCGGATATTATCCGCAAATCGGCGCGCGTGGGGAAAAGGGGAAAAAGCGGCCCGGCGGGCCGGAGCCGGCTTGGCCGGCGAACGTCAGTCCGCGTACAGCGGCGTCACTTTGTCGGCCTTCATTTTGGCGTCGCGCTCGGCCTGGGTTTTGCCGTAGTAGTACTTGTGGTTGGTTCCGGTGGCGAAGTACAGATCGCCCGTCTGCGCGGGGTGCGCGGCGGCGGTCAGCGCGGCCGCGCCCGGGTTGCAGATCGGCCCGGCCGGCAGGGCCTTGGCGCGGTTCGGGTAGGTGTTGTAGTAGTATTTGAACTTGTCGCCGAAAACGGGAATGAGGTACTCGTTGCAGTAATCCCGGGTGGAATCGGCCTGCAGAATCATCTTCGCCTTCAGCCGGTTGTGAAATACGGCGGAGACCTTTTTCATGTTTTCGGCGTCGTCCGCCTCGCGCTCGATGATGGAGGCGAGCGTGACGACCTGGTCGGTCGTCATGCCCGGATAGCTGTACCGGTTCCCGATCTGCGCCTCCGCGTTCCGCAGAAAGCGGCCGACCGCGTCCTGCGGCTTCATTCCGGGATAAAATTCGTATGTATCGGGGTAAAGGTAGCCTTCCAGCTTATAGGCCCGCTGGGAGCTCGCCGGGATTTTTTTGACCAGCGGGTAGTAGCTGAAGCCGTAGGTCTGCGCGGCTTTCACAAAGCTTGCCTTGGAGCAGATGCCGTGGGCTTCCAGCCTTGCGGCGACCTGCGCGAGGGTGAAGCCCTCGGGGAAGGTCAGGCGCACGGTCTTCGCCTTGGCCGGCTCCTGGGATGGGGCGGAGGACGTCTCCGTTTTCGGCGCCGAGGAGGCGGGGCGGGACGAGGCGGCCGGGGAGGAAGACGCCGGCGCGGAAGGCCCGGAGCTTGCCGCGGGCTCCGATGCCCGGACGGACGGCAGGGATGCGGAGGATGCGGAAGACGCTCCGCCGGACGATGCGGCGCCGTTTCCGCTGGAGCAGGCGGCGGTGACTGTCAGAAAAAAAGCCGCCAGAAGAGCGGCAAATTCCTTTTTGGCCATATTTCAGACCCTCTTTTCCTGTTTTTTTTCATTATAACGCCGGTTTCGCGGTTCGGCAACCGATTTCGCGGGGGATGAAAAAACTGGAAGGGAAAATCACGGGACCGGGGATTCCAGAATTTTTTCGGCGCACCGGATTCCGTCCACGGCGGAGGAAACGATTCCTCCGGCATAGCCGGCCCCCTCGCCGCACGGATACAGCCCCGGCAGCGAGACGCACTGCAGGTCGCCGCCGCGCACCAGGCGCACGGGGGAGGAGCTGCGGCTCTCCACGGCGGTCAGCACGGCGTCCGGGTCCGCGAAGCCGCGCAGGCGGCGGCCCATCAGGCGGATGCCCTGCCGCAGGGACTCCGCGACGAACTCGGGCAGGCAGCCGTCGAGGGAGCAGGGCGCCACGCCGAGCGGATAGGTGGGGACGACGGAACCGAAGCCGGAGGAGGGCCTGCGTTCCAGAAAATCGCCCACGCGCTGCGCGGGCGCGCGGTATCCGCCCCCGCCGAGGCGAAACGCGCGCTCCTCCAGCCTGCGCTGAAACTCCACGCCCGCCAGCGGCCCCTCGCCGCCGAAATCCCCCGGCCCCACCCCGACCAGCAGGGCGGAGTTGGCGTTGGCCCCGTCGCGGGCGAAGGGGCTCATGCCGTTCGTGACCAGGCGGCCCTCCTCGCTGGCCGCGGCGACAACCGTTCCGCCCGGGCACATGCAGAACGTGTAGACGCCGCGCCCGCTTTTCAGGTGGACGGCCAGCCGGTAATCGGCCGCGCCGAGGGCAGGGTGCCCCGCAAACCGGCCGTACTGCGCTTCGTCGATTCGCTTCTGCAGATGCTCGATACGCGCGCCGACCGAGAACGGCTTCGGCTCCATCGGCAGTCCCCGGCGCGCCAGAAGCGCGAATGTGTCGCGGGCGCTGTGGCCGACGGCGAGAATCACGCTCCGCGCTTCCAGCGCCTCCGGGGCGCCGCTCCCCGGCGCGCGGAATTCCACGCCCGCCAGGTGCCCGTCCCGGATTTTCAGGTCCGTCATCCGCGTGTCGAACAGAATTGTGCCGCCGAGCGACTGGATTCTGCGCCGCAGGTTGCGCACGACGCCGGGCAGCAGGTCGGTGCCGATATGCGGCTTTGCGAGGTACAGGATTTCCGCCGGGGCGCCGGCCTGCGCGAATTCCTCCAGCACCTTGCGGATGCGGGGGTCCTTCGTGCCCGTGTTCAGCTTTCCGTCGGAGAAAGTGCCCGCGCCCCCTTCGCCGAACTGGACGTTGCACTGCGGGTCGAGCTCCGCCGTCCTGCGGAACCGCTCGACCTGCTTTTGCCGCTTTTCCACGGCGGAGCCGCGCTCCAGCACCACCGGGCGCTGCCCCGCCTGCGCCAGAATCAGGGCGGCGAACATCCCCGCGGGGCCGAAGCCCACCACGACCGGGCGCGGGCTGAGCGGCCGGCACGCGGGCAGGCGGTACCGGTACGGCTCCGCTTCGGCGACGCCCCGGCCGCGCGGCGCGGGGCATGCCGGGCAGTCCGCCTCTACGGTGCAGACAAAATGGACGTCGCTTTTCCGGCGCGCGTCCACGGATTTTTTGTAAAGCTTCAGCGAGCGGATGTCCCGCGGTTCTACAGAGAGCCGCTTTGCCGCCGCCCGCTTCAAATCGGCTTCCGTTCCGTCCAGCGGAAGCCGGATGCCGGAAATGCGGTACACGAATCGTTCCCCCTCCGTTATTCCGCGCAGAGCGACCGCGCGGCGGCGCGCCCGGCCGCGTATCCGCTGGCCCAGGCCCAGTGCAGGTTGTAGCCGCCGCAGTCCCCGTCCACGTTTAAGATTTCGCCGCACAGGAAGAGCCCCGGGCAGAGCGCGGACTGCAGCCCTTCCTTCGTTTCGCGCAGGGGGATTCCGCCCGCCGTGACCTGTGCGTTGCGCCACGGCAGGGTGCCGAGGGCGGGGAAGCGGAAATCCCGGATGCGGCGCGCGATCCGGCGGATATCGCTTTCACCGAGCGCCGCCGCCGGGGCCGCCGGGGAACCGGTCGCCGCGCGGACCGCCTCGGCGCCCAGCGCTTTGGGCAGCAGCCCTTCCGCAATCCGCGCGGCGGGCGCGTCCCCCAGCGCCTTCGCCCCGGTTCGCAGGAACCGCGCGAGCTCCTCTTCGCCGTATTCCGGCGCGAGGTTCAGGGAGATTTCGGCCCCGCCGCCCGCTTCGCCCACCGCGCGGGAGAGGTCGAAGATGCAGATGCCCGAAAGGGCGCCTTCCGCAAACTGGACTTCCCCGCGCGTGGTTTTCAGCACTTTTCCGCCCGAAAGGAGGCGGGCCTGCGCCGCCATGCGCACGCCCTTGAGCGGGCGGACACGCCTCGGCTCCGTCCGAATCTGGACCAGCGCGGGCCGCAGGGGCGTGCAGGTGTGTCCCAGCGGGCGCAGCAGCGCAAACCCGTCCCCGTCCGAGCCGGACTGCGGGCAGGCTTTTCCGCCCGTGGCGGCGATTGCCCGCCGGGCGCGGACGGCCTTTCCCCCGCTGCGGAGGACGAACAGGCCGCCGGCTTTTTCGATTTTTTCCACCGGGAACCCGCAGAAGGTTTCGATTCCGCAGCTTTCGAGGTTCCTGCGCAGGATGTTCAGCACGGAAGAGGCCTGCAGGCTGTAGGGGTAGACGCGGCCGCCCTCCAGCTCGCGGCAGATAAGGCCGAGCGAACGGAACGCCTCCACCGCCTTTTCCGGCGGAAAGCGCTCCAGCACGGGGGCCGCCGGGGCGGCGTCGCCGTGGTAGCGCGCGGCCGCCGCGTGCCGGTTGGTCAGGTTGCAGCGGCCGTTGCCCGTGGCCAGCAGCTTTTTGCCCACGCGCGGATTTTTTTCAAGAACCGCGATTTTCAGCCTGCGGCCCGCTTCCGCCGCCCCGTGCGCGGCGGAAAGAGCCGCGAACAGGCCTGCGGCCCCGCCGCCGAGGACCGCGATGTCGAAACAGTCCAAAGTCCAGCGCCCCTTTTGTTTTTCCGGTCCATTATACCAGAGGGGGCGGGGGAATACAACCGCGGGCCGTTTTTCGCCGCCGGGGCGGAATTTCTGCAAAAGAAAGCCGCCCATACCACCGGGGTATGGACGGCCCTTTTTCCCGACATACTTTCCGTTCAAATGCCGCCGATGCGGGCGGACCCGGGCGGGAGCATGACGGGGATTTTTTGCGGAAAGGTTATTTCATGCCTTCCTCGTAGCTTTTGATCATGCTCTTGACCATTTGCCCGCCGACGGAGCCGGCTTCCTTGGAAGTAAGGTCACCGTTGTAGCCCTGTTTCAGGTTCACACCGACTTCGGACGCGGCCTCCATCTTGAATTTGTCCAGAGCGGCGCGGGCTTCGGGAACTACGTTCTTTGCCATAATGCAACACTCCTTCGATTCATTTCCCTTTGCGTTTGCAGTTATAGTTTGCTGCCGGGCGCCCACTTTATGAATGACAATTTATACATGCTAAATTACAAAGCCGGCGGCGGAATCCGCGCCCGAAATCAGCAGCGCCGCGCTGACGAAAAGCGCCTGGTGCGGGCTGCGTTCCCCGGCGAACCGCACGTTGAAGTCGTGCGGCTCCAGCGTCTTTCCCGCGAGGGTCGTCAGGTTGCGCTGCAGGCTGAGCGTCGCGCCGGCGCTTTCCAGCCCGGCAACGCTCAGCGTGTCGCGCTGCCCCGTCCCGCAGGTCACGGCGGCGCAGGCGGAGCTTTTCAGCAGGGCCGCCGCCGCGGCGTTTTTCGTTTCCAGCACGCAGAGAAAGCCCGGCGGGATGCGCACGGGCTCCTGCGGGCGGATGCCGTTTTTCAGCAGCAGGATTCCGGAGCCGATCTCGATTTCCGGGATTTTTTCGGTTTCAAACACAAGGAATCCGGCGCCTTCGCCGCGCCTCAGAACCCGGGATGCGCTGAAGTACCGAACCCCGCCACAGCGCGCGAGCGCGGGGAGAAGCGCGTCCGTGACGGACGTGTCGGCCGGGTCGCCGCATAAAAGGATGAAAATCAGACGGAACACCGCCTTTCGCAGATGGAACAGCGGCCGGAGAGCTTTTTTCGGAAAAAATGCCGGCTGTCTTCATTTTTGGCGTTCCTTCAGAAAATATGCGGGCAAAAATTTCCCGCCGGGGAACCGGCGGGAAAGTGGAATTCGATGAAATTTAAAAATTCAGAGCGAGGCGCGGTAAATTTTGAGCACGTCGTCCGCCCTGAGCGGAACGAAGGCGTGCTCCAGGCCGTGGGACGCGGCGTGCTCCGCCATGACCTTCAGGTTTTCTTCCCCGATGCCGACCTCGCGGAGCGTAGAGGGCAGGCCCAGCGAGGCGGTGAAGAACGCGCGCGTCTTTTCAATCGCCTGCTGCGCCGTCAGCAGGGGCGCCTGGTTCGCGTCGATTCCCCAGACGTTGACCCCGTATTCGGCGAACTTGCCGACCGTGGAATCGCTCAGCACGTATTTCATCCAGTTCGGCGTCAGGATGGCGAGCCCCACGCCGTGCGTGATGTCGTAGAACGCGCTCAGCTCGTGCTCCATCGGGTGGACGCTCCAGGCGACTTCCGCGCCGCAGGAGAGCAGGCCGTTGATGGCGTGGCTGGAAGCCCACATCAGGTTGGCCCGCGCCTCATAGTCGTCTGGGCGCTTCAGCGCGGCCGGGCCGTACTGGATGCAGGTCCTGAGGATTCCCTCGGCGAACCGGGCCTGCAGAAACGCGCCCTTCACGCCGGTGAAATAATTTTCAAACGTATGGCTCATGATGTCCGCCGTGCCGGCCGCCGTCTGCCGCCTGGGAACGGTGAAGGTCAGCTCCGGGTCCAGAATGGAGGCGCGCGGCTTGAGCGCCTGGCCGGCGGTGCCCAGCTTTTCGTGTGTCTCCGGGTTCGTGATCACCGCGTTCTGGTTCATTTCGGAACCGGTCGCGGCCATGGTCAGCACGGTGACGAGCGGCAGGGCCTTCTGGATGCGGGCCGGCTCGGTGACCAGGTCCCACGGGTCGCCGTCATAGCAGGCGCCCGCGGCGACGACCTTCGCGCAGTCGATCGAGCTGCCTCCGCCGACGGCCAGCACCACGTCCACTTTATTTTCGCGGCAGAGCCGGACCCCTTCGCGCACGGAAGCAATTTTCGGGTTCGGCTCCACGCCGGCAAGCTCCGTGACCGAAACGAAGTTCTTCTTCAGCTGGCCGAGGACCTTGTCGTACAGCCCGCTGCGCTTGATGCTGCCGCCGCCGTACACCAGCAGCGCGCGCGAGCCGTACTGCTGGACGATGCCGCCCAGCTTTTCCACCTGGCCCTTCCCAAAATAGATGGCGGTGGGGACGGAGAAAACAAAATCGTTCATAGCTACCTTCCTTTCGTTTCCGCTTTGCGGCCGTGTTCTTTTTAATTTTCTTTTATTATAGCATGCCCGGCCGCCCCGTGCCAGACATGCGGGCGCACTTTCTGGGAAAGCCGCCGCTTTTCTTTCCGCCGCCTGCGGTTTGCCCGTGAAAAACGGCCGCGGATATGGTATAATCGAAAAGGAAGAGAATGGGAGGAATCAATCCATGGGCTCCAGGGAAGAATTTGAACAGATTTATCATCAGAATATTTCGCGGGCCGGCTCGGCGGAGCTGCTCAAGTGGCTGCAGACGACGGACTTCTTCGTCGCGCCCGCCAGCACCAAATTCCACTGCGCCTGCCTCGGCGGCCTGGTCAAGCACAGCGTGAGCGTCTACCACGTGATGCGGGAGAAGCACTTCGACCCGAAAACGGACAGTGAAGAGAGCTTTGCCATCTGCGCCCTGCTGCACGACATCTGCAAGGCGCAGTTCTATAAGAAAAGCACGCGCAATTACAAAAATGAAAAGACCGGGGTCTGGGAAAAGCGGCCCTACTATACCATCGAGGACAGCTTTCCCTACGGCCACGGGGAAAAATCCGTCTTTCTGATTGAGCGGTTCATGCGGCTGAAAACCTCCGAGGCCGTCGCCATCCGCTGGCACATGGGCGGCTTCGACGACGCCGTGAAGGGCGGCTGCTACTCCATCAGCCGAGCGTATGAAAAATATCCGCTGGCGGTCAAGCTGCACCTTTCGGACCTCGAAAGCACCTACCTGCGTGAAAAGGGCACTTCCGAAGTTCCGCACAGATAGCGGGCCGGCTCTTTCATCCCCGGGCGCCTGATTCGGCGTCCGGGGATTTTTTACGGCTTTGTCCTTTTTACAGACACTGGCCGGCTTTTCACGCGCGCGCTGTCACCCGAATCCGCCCGTTAATATTATAGAGAAAGGGGACTGTCTCAAGTGAATAAATCCCAAAAAGCATGTCAACAATATTTTACGGAAAATCCATTATTTTGAAGATTCGGAGCGTGAAATGAAACTATGATGATTGTCCGCAGAGGCGACATCTACTACGCCGACCTCAGCCCCGTTGTCGGCTCGGAACAGGGCGGGGTGCGGCCGGTTTTGATTATTCAGAACGACATCGGCAACCGCTTCAGCCCGACCGTGATAGCGGCGGCCATCACCAGCCAGCGGTCGAAGGCCAACCTGCCCACGCATATCCTGCTGAACGCGGGCAAAACGGGGCTTGCGAAAGACTCCATCGTCCTGCTGGAGCAGGTGCGCACGCTGGATAAGCACAGGCTGAGGGAACGCATGGGCCGCCTGGACCGGGAATCCATGTCCCGCGTTGACCAGGCGCTTTCCATCAGTTTCGGCCTTGTTGAAAGGGAGCCGATGCGGCAGGCTACATAGACCGTCCCGGTACCATGTAGCGTATATTCAGAACCGCACGGAAAAGAATAGGAATATCCCAGTAAAGAAAAGGAGAGGTTGTCATGGCACTCACGGAGAAGGAACTTTCCGCCATTGAGGACCAGCTGGCCAGCGAGCAGACGATGGTGACGAAGCTGAAGGCCTACGCCCAGCTTTGCACGGACCAGGTGCTCAGGCAGAAATGCGACGACGCCGCACAGAAACATCAGAGTCACTTCGACAGGCTGATGGGCTTTTTGAACTGAAAGGAATGGGAAAAAGATGAGCTTTTCAAAATCCAGCCAAATCAGCGGGAACTGGTCCGCGGGCACCATGCCCGAAAAAGAAATGATGAACGACGTGCTTTCCTCCGAAAAATATCTGACGGAGCTTTACAACACCAACGCCAACGAATGCGCCACGCCCAACGTGCGCGACGGGTTCCTGCAGATCCTTTCGGAAGAACACCAGATTCAGGCCGACATTTTCGACGCGATGAAACAGCGCGGATGGTACCAGACCCCCGCGGCGGAACAGCAGAAAATCCAGCAGACCAAACAGAAATATCAGGCTTCCGGCGCGCAGGGCTGATTCTGCCGAAAGGCGGAGCGGGCGGTTTCGTCCGTTTCCGCCTTTTTTTTGGCTTTGCGCCCGGAATTGCAGTTGAATCTGCCGCCCCAAAATGATACAATTTTAAATTATGGGGCAGGTGGACGGTTTGAGTGTCAAAAAATGGCGGGTTCTACCGCACGACGGCGCGGCCGCGCAGAAGCTTGCCGCCCGGGCGGGCATTCCGGAGCTGCTGGCGGTTCTGCTGCAGACGCGGGGCATCGCGGACGAGCGGCAGGCGAAGCGGTTCCTTTCGGGGGAAGCCGGATTTTCGGACCCTTTTCTTCTGCCCGATATGGAAAAGGCCGTGCGGCGCATCCTGCGCGCGCTGGACGGCTTTGAAAAAATCGCGGTTTACGGCGACTATGACGCGGACGGCGTGACGGCCACGGCCATGCTGTACTCGTACCTCGAATCCTGCGGCGGAAACGTCGTCTATTATATTCCGGAGCGGGAGGGCGAGGGCTACGGCCTGAACAAAAAGGCGGTCGGGGCGCTGCACGCCCAGGGTGTGCGGCTGATTGTGACCGTGGACAACGGCATCTCCTCCGCGCCGGAAATCGCGTTCGCGTCCTCCCTCGGGATGGACACCGTGGTGACGGACCACCACCGCGCGGGGAAGGAGCTGCCCCCGGCCTGTGCGGTCGTGGACGCCTGGCGCGCCGACAGCCGCTGCCCGTACCGCGATTTTTCCGGCGCGGGCGTCGCGTTCAAGCTGCTCTCCGCACTGGAAGGCCCCGACGGCGCCGGCGCTCTGCTCGAAAATTACGCCGATCTCGCGGCGATCGGGACCATCGGGGATTCGGTCCCGCTCACGGGCGAGAATCGCACGCTGGTCCGCGCCGGCGTCGGGCAGATTTCGCGCGGCGACCGCATCGGCCTGAGCGCCCTTCTTCAGCAGGCCGGGCTGGAGGGCCGCCCCGTCACGGCGGAGGAAGTCGCCTTCGCCGTGGTGCCGCGCATCAACGCGGCCGGCCGCGTCGGCTCGCCGGACCGCGCCGTGCGCCTGCTGACGACCGAGTCGCCCGAAGAGGCCGGCGGGCTTGCGGCCGAAATCTGCCGCGACAACGGCGAGCGCCGCCGCATCGAGGCCGACATCTTCGCAAAGGTGATGGAGCAGTTCGATAAAGACCCGGCGCTGCTGTACGACCGCGTTCTCGTCGCGGCGGGCGAGGGCTGGCACCCCGGTGTGATCGGCATTGTGGCCGCGCGCGTGACGGAGCGGTTCGGCAAGCCCTGCGTGGTGATTTCGCGCGATGGGGACGAGGCGAAGGGCTCCGGCCGGAGCGTGGCGGGGTTTTCGCTGTTCCTCGCGGTCAGCGCGTGCGCGGACCTGCTCACCCGCTTCGGGGGGCACCCCATGGCGGCGGGCCTCACCCTTCCCGCCGGGAACATCGGTGCCTTCCGGGAGCGCATCAACCACTATGCCGCGTCGCTGCCCGGCCCGATGCCCGCGCCGGTGCTGCGCCTCGACTGCCTGCTGGACCTGCGCGCCCTTTCGCCGGACATCCCCGACCTTCTGCGCGCGCTGGAGCCGTTCGGCATGGGCAACCCGCGCCCGCTGTTCGGGCTTGCGGGCGTGACGATTCGCGACGTCACGCCGGTCGGCGGGGGAAAACACCTGCGCGTGACGGTGGAGCGGGGGGGCTGCTCCGCGCGGTGCATGAAATTCGGCACGACGCTGGAGCAGTTCGCCTACCGGCCCGGCGACACGGTGGACCTCGCCGTTTCGCTGCAGGCGGACACCTACAACGGCCGCAGGGAGCTTTCCGTCATCATCCGCTGCATGCGCTTTTCCGGCGAGGACGGGGACGCCCTGACAGCCGGGCGCGCCCTCTACGAAAAATTCCGCAGGGGAGAGCCCCTCGCCCCGAAGGAGGCGGCGGCCCTTCTCCCCACGCGGAACGACTTTGCCGCCGTGTACCGCGCGGTGCGGGACGGCCGGGCCGCCGGGACGGCAGAAGAGCTGCTGGCGCGCGTCTCCGGCGGAAAGATGGGGCTGCCGAGGCTCCTGACGGTGCTGGGGGTCCTTGAGGAATTCGGCCTGATCCGGTGCGAGCGGTCCCCGCAGTCCTGCTCGCTCCGGGTGGTGCCGCGGGAAGGGAAAGTCAGCCTGCCGGATTCGCGCCTGCTTTCCTCCCTGAAATCTTACCAGGAAGCCGGTGTGAAAAATGGCGTGGCCGCTCGAAACGTATAACGACCTTGTGGAGCTGATCGGCAAGAGCGAGCACGAGTACGACATGGACCTCATCGGGCGCGCCTACCGCCTTGCGGAAAGCTCCCACAGGGGCCAGAAACGGCTTTCCGGCGCGCCGTATATTTCGCACCCCGTCGCGGTGGCCTGCATCCTCGTGCAGCTCGGCATGGATTCGGAGTCGGTGGCCGCCGGGCTTCTGCACGACGTTGTGGAGGACACCCCCATCAGCCTGGAGCAGATCCGGAAGGAATTCGGGGACGAGGTCGCCGAGCTGACCGACGGCGTCACGAAACTCGGCCGCATCCCGTATTCCTCGCGCGAAGTGCAGCAGGCCGAGAACCTGCGCAAGATGCTGATTGCGATGTCCGAGGACATCCGCGTGATCATCATCAAGCTCGCCGACCGCCTGCACAACATGCGCACCATCGAGTTCATGCCGCCCCAGAAGCAGCGGGACAAGGCCCTTGAGAACATGGAGGTCTACGCCCCCATCGCGCACCGCCTCGGCATCCGGGCCGTGAAGGAGGAGCTGGAGGATCTTTCGCTGCGCATCCTCGACCCCGTCGCCTACCATGAAATTGAAAACGGGCTGGAGCTCCGCGCGGGCGAGCGCGCCGCCTTCATCGAGCGCACCAAGAAGAAAATCAGCGACCGCGTCTCCCAGACCATCCCCAACGTCTACCTGGAAGGGCGCGTCAAGAGCATCTACGGCATCTACCGCAAGATGTTCCTCCAGAACCGCTCGATGGATGAGATTTACGACATTTACGCCGTCCGCGTGATTGTGGACACGGTGAACGACTGCTATAATGTTCTGGGCATCGTCCACGACATGTTCCGCCCGCTGCCGAACCGGTTCAAGGACTATATCTCGACGCCCAAGCCCAACATGTACCAGTCCCTGCACACGACGGTCATCGGCAAGGAGGGCATCCCGTTCGAGGTACAGATCCGCACGTGGGAGATGCACCACACCGCGGAATACGGCATTGCGGCGCACTGGAAATACAAGCTCGGCATGACGTCGAACAAAGAGGACTCGTTTGAAAAGCGCCTCGCCTGGATTCGCCAGATGCTGGACAACGAGCGCGACAGCGGCGACGCGACCGACCTGGTCCGCATGATCAAATCCGACCTTGTGCCGGAGGAGGTCTTCGTCTTTACGCCGCGCGGCGACGTGATCAGCCTGCCCGCCGGGGCGACGGTGATCGATTTCGCCTACGCCATCCACAGCGCCGTGGGCAACCGCATGGTGGGCGCCAAGGTCGACAAACGCATCGTCCCGCTGGACTATAAAGTCAAAACGGGCGAAATCATCGAAATCCTCACTTCCAAGGAAGCGCGCGGCCCAAGCCGCGACTGGCTGAAGATCGTCAGGACCAGCGAGGCGCGCAACAAAATCCGCTCCTGGTTCAAGCACGAAAGGCGGGACGAGAACATCGCCGAGGGCAAAGCGGAGCTGAACCACGAGCTCCGCCGCAACGGAATCGAGCTGGAGGAGGACGAGCTGAACAGGGCCCTCGAAAAGCTCGGCCCGCGGCACAACTGCCCGACCGCGGAGGATATGTACGCGGCCATCGGCTACGGCGGCGTGCCGGTCTGGAAGGTCATCCCGAAAGTCCGGGAAGTCTGGCAGAAAAAGCACCGCGCCGCGGCCCCCGCGGCACCGCGAGTCCCGGCCCCCTCCACCCCGAAGCGCTCGGCGGGCGTGGTGGTGGAGGGGATGGACAACTGCCTGGTCAAGTTTGCGCGCTGCTGCAACCCGCTGCCGGGCGACGAAATCATCGGCTTCATCACGCGCGGCTTCGGCGTGTCCATCCACAAGCGGAACTGCTCCAACGTCCCGCGCGACCTGAGCGCCGCCCCCGAGCCGGAACGCTGGGTCCGGGTCCACTGGGCGGGCGGCGTGCGCGAGGAGTTCAAGGCGACGCTCGAAATCGTCGCGGAAGACCGCCCCGGCCTGCTGGCCGACATCACCCAGCAGGTCTTCAACCTGCACCTGTTCATCCACTCGCTCAATTCCAGAGAGACAAAGGACGGCCACGCGGTGATTTCCGCCACGATTTCCGTCCGCAACATCGACCAGATGAAAAACGTGATCGCGCGCCTTTCAAAAATCGACGGCATCCTCTCCGTCCGGCGCCCGTAGATTCCGCTTTCTTTTAAGAAAGGGAGGGTTTCCCCGTGAAAGTCAAAAAAATCGTCGGCGGCCCCCTGCCGACCAACTGTTATCTTCTGACCGACGAGACGGCGGGCGTCTCCGCCGTGGTGGACCCCGGCTTCGAGAGCCCGGAGCTGGACGGCGCCCTCCGCGCGGCCGGGAACGTGCGGGCCGTGCTGCTCACGCACGCCCACTTCGACCACATCACCGGCGTGCACCGGGCGGTCGAGCTGACCGGCGCGAAGGTCTATCTTTACTCCGAAGACCTTCCGCTCATTTCAAACTCCGTGCAGAACGTCTCCTCCATCTTTCTGGCTTCGTCGGTCCCGCCGTTTCATGTGGACACCCTGCTGAACGACGGCGACGTGATTCCGCTCGGAAACCTGAAAATCCGGGTGATCCACACCCCGGGGCATACGGCGGGCGGCTGCTGCTACCTGGCGGGCGACGCGCTGTTCTCGGGCGACACGCTGATGCGGCTCGACTGCGGCCGGACCGATCTGCCCACCGGCAGCGAGGCCCAGATGCGCGCTTCGCTGCGCAGGCTGGCGGCGCTGCCGGGCGACCCGCACGTCTACCCCGGCCATGGCCCGGAGACGACCCTGGAATACGAGCGGCGCAACAGCCCCGAGATGAACTTTGCAAACGATGACGCTGATTCTTGACGGGCACCCGTTCCGCTACGAGATGGAGTGCCTGTGCCGGCTCTTTTACCCGCGCGCGAAAATCGAATCGGTCTGCGGGGAGCCGCGGGAAGAGGGCGGCGGGCCCACCGTCTACACCGGCCTGAAAAAGCTGCCGGAGGGGGTGCGGGTCTCCGCCCGCATCCGCATCAACGGCGCGGAAGAACAGGCTTCGGAAGTGCTGGCGCCCGGCGCGGGGCGGGAAGAAGAGGAGCGCCGCATGTCGGTCCTGCTCTGGAGGCTGCTGGCCGGCGCCTCCGGCTGCCGGCCGAAGTGGGGCGTGCTCACGGGCGTGCGCCCGGTCAAGCTGCTGGGCCGCCTGGCCGCGGAGCGCGGGGAGCGGGAAGCCGCCCGCTTTTTCCGGGAGGAGCTGCTGGTCTCGCCCGAAAAGACGGCGCTGGCGCTCCGGACGGGGCGGAACCAGAAAGAGATTCTCGCCCGGAACCGGCCCGACTGTTTCAGCCTTTATATCGGCATCCCGTTCTGCCCGTCGCGGTGCGCCTACTGCTCGTTCGTTTCCTCTTCGGTGGAGAAGACCGCGCCTTTAATTCCCCGCTACGTGCGTCTCCTCTGCGGCGAGATCCGCCGCACGGGCGAAATCGCGCGCGGGCTGCATTTAAGGCTGCAGTCCGCCTATATCGGCGGCGGGACGCCGACCGTCCTTTCGGCGGAGCAGCTTTCTGCGGTGATGGGCGCGGTGTGGGACGGCTTCGACCTTTCGGGCTGCCGGGAGTTCACGGTGGAAGCCGGCCGGCCGGACACCGTGACGCCGGAGCGGCTGGACGCCATCCGCGCGGGCGGGGCCACGCGCATCAGCATCAACCCCCAGACGCTGAACGACGAGGTCCTGAGAAGAATCGGGCGCAGGCACACGACGGCGCAGACGCTCTCCGCGTTTGCACTGGCGCGGAAACACGGCTTCTGCAACATCAACATGGACCTCATCGCCGGCCTTCCGGGGGACAGCCCGGCGAGCTTCCGGCGCACGCTCGCGGGCGTCCTGGCCCTCGCGCCGGAGAGCGTCACGGTGCACACCCTGTCGCTCAAGCGCGCCGCGCGGCTCTCGCAGCAGGAAGAGGAACACCCCCTGGCGGCGGACGCCGGCGCCGCGGAAGAGATGCTGCACGACGCGGACCGCGCCCTTTCCGGGAAGGGATATTCTCCGTATTATCTGTACCGCCAGAGCCGCATGGTGGGAAACCTGGAGAACACCGGCTGGGCGCTGCCCGGGCGCGAGAGCCTGTACAACGTGATGATTATGGAGGAGTGCCAGACCGTCCTCGCCTGCGGGGCGGGGGCCGTGTCAAAGCTCAAAGACCCGTTCTCAGACCGGATGGAGCGGATATTCAACTTTAAATATCCCTACGAATATATTGGTCGATATGGGGAAATGATGAGTAGAAAAGACCGGGTGAAGGAATTTTATGGAGGCTTTGCAGACCGGCTTTGCGGTGTACCGCAACAGCGTGGATGATATCAACCGCGCCGCGCGGAGGGACCCGCGCCGCTTTGTGCTGCGTACGGAGCGGGCCTACCGGAAAAACATCGAAGAAATCGCGCGCCGCATCGCGGCGGGAAGCCCGCAGTGCAGGATTGCGATGCTGGCGGGGCCGTCCAGCAGCGGAAAGACCACCACGGCCCATATGCTGGCGGACGCCCTGCGCCGGGCGGGGGTCGGCTCGGTCAGCCTTTCGCTGGACGATTTTTTCCTCGGCGGCGACGCCGCCCCGCTCCTGCCGGACGGCAGGCGGGACTATGAGGCGCTGGAGGCCATGGACGTGCCGTGTATCCGCAGGTGCCTCGTCGGCCTGATGAGGGACGGCGAGTGCGAGATGCCGGTGTATGATTTTGAGAAGCATGTTCCGTTCCCCTACCGCCGGCACGTGCGGCTGCACAGCCGGGAAGTCGCCGTCGTGGAGGGCATCCATGCGCTGGACCCGGCCCTCACGGAGGGCCTGCCGGACTTCGACGCGCACCGCGTCTATGTCAGCGTCAAGCAGGGCGTCACGGACGGCGGCCGCCCGCTGTTCGGCCCGAACGACATCCGCCTGGTCCGCCGGCTGGTCCGCGACAGCAGGTTCCGCCGCACTCCCCCCGAAAAGACGCTGAGCATGTGGGACAACGTGATGGCGGGCGAATACAAATATATCAAGCCGTTCCGCAGAGATGCGGACATGACCGTCAACTCGTTCCACGCCTATGAGCTCTGCGTCCTGCGGGAGCAGGCGCTGCCCCTGCTACATACCGTGCCGCGGGAGCATCCCCGGCGCGCGTATGCACAGAGGCTTGCGCAGGGGCTGGAGCGCGTCTGCCCCATCGACTCCCGTCTGGTCCCCGGGGACTCCATGATGCGGGAATTTATCGGCGGCGATTGAGCTTGCTTCCCGCCCCTGCGCATGCTATAATAATGAATCATTACGGGACGAAACGAAACACTGCGAAAAGGGAGCGTGCTGTTATGGGACTGTTGGACGATGTGATTGTAAACGCCAAATCGGCGGCGGACGCCGTCGGCAAAAGGGCCACCCAGTTTGTCGACGTTTCAAAGCTCAGGATCAGCGCGGCGGACCTGAACAATGAAATCTCGAAGCGGTTTGAATCGCTCGGCCGCGCGGCCTACGAGGCGAAAAAAACCGACAACGACGCTTCGGACCTGACCGCCGAAAGCGTCAAGGCCATCGACGAGCTCTACGAGCAGCTCGACGCGGTCAACGCGCAGCTCGCGGCCGCCCGTGAAAAGATGATCTGCAAGAACTGCGGCCAGGAGAACGCCCAGGACGCCGTCTACTGCAGCCGGTGCGGGCATAAGCTGTCGGACAACTGAAACAGAGTTCAGAAGCGGAAGGAGGGGTTCTTCCTCTCCTTTTCTTTTTGGCATGCCCGCACACCCGCCGGCATACTGTTTGGTGGGGCGCGGGCCGGCGCGATTGGGCTCTTTATACTTAGGGAACGGATGTGTTGCAATGGAACGGGACGAAGGGGGCGGCATGCGGCATCAGAGCTTTCTGCACGGGGCGCTGGTTCTGATGGTGTCGATTGTGCTGGTGAAGATCCTCGGCGCGCTGTTCAAGATACCGCTTGCCTGGATTCTCACCACGGTCGGGAGCAGCTACTTCGGGTTCGCCTACTCGATTTACGCCCCCTTGTTCAGCCTTGCCACGGCGGGCTTTCCCATCGCCATATCGCGGCTTGTCTCCGAAAATTACGTCCGCGGCAGATTCCGGGACATCCGGCAGATTCACCGGTCCTCCGTCCGCATTTTTCTCGTTCTCGGCATCGCCTCCTGCTCCATCATGATTCTCGCCGCAAGGCCCTACGTCAACTATGTGGAAAGCGGGAACCCGCAGAATTTTCTTCCCGCCATCTACGCGCTGGCGCCGGCGGCTTTCTTCACCAGCATGATGGCGATTTACCGCGGGTATTACGAAGGCCTGCGCAACATGTATCCGACGGCGATCTCCGAGGTGATCGAGGCGCTGTGCGAGGTCGTGTTCGGGCTTTCCGCCGCCTATCTGATTATTCAGAAGGGCATGAACGAGTACGCCGCCTCCGGGACGGTGTTCGGCGCGCGGGTCGCTTCGGAGCAGTACGCCAAGCTGGCGACGCTGCCGTATGCGGCGGCGGGCGCCGTCTTCAGCGTCACGCTGGCCGGCTTCTGCGCCTTTCTGTTTCTGTTCCTCTACCACAAGCGGAACGGCGACGGAATCACGGCCCGGATGCTGCGGTATTCCCCGCGCCCCGCGCCGGCGCGGGTGCTCACCTCCCGGCTGATCCGCACCGCCATCCCCATCGCCCTCGGCTCCCTCGCCGTCAACCTCTCCACGCTGGTGGACAGCACCTTCCTGAAGATGCGCATCGCGGACATCATGCAGACCCATCCGCAGGTCGTGCTGAACATGTACCGGAACGACCTGACGCAGGAAATCATCCACCTCAAGCTGGTCCCGTCCTTTCTGTTCGGGTGCTTCACCAACGCCAACAGCCTGTTCATGGTGGTGCCCGCCATCACGCAGGCTTTCAGCACCAGCGCGCTGCCGAGCGTCACGGCGGCGTGGACGCAGGGCGACCCGAAAAAGCTCCGGCACAGCATCGAATCGGTCCTGCGGGTCGTGGCGCTGATTACGATTCCGTGCGGGCTCGGCCTTTCCGTGATGGCGCAGCCCATCGCCGCCCTGATTTACCCGCGGAACAACCCCTCCATCATCGGGCGGATTCTGACCGTGCTCGGCCTCGCCTCCATCTTCGCGGCCACCAGCACGCCGATCAACAGCATGCTTCAGGCGGTCGGCAGGGTGGACCTCCCCGTCAAGCTGATGGTGGTCGGCCTGGTGGTCAAGGTCGTCCTCAACTATACGCTGGTCGGCATCCCGGAGATCAACGTGCTCGGCGCCGGCACGGGGACGCTGGTCTGCTATTTCATCATCACCGTGCTGGCCCTCTTTTATCTGTGCAAAATCACCGGGACGCGCCCCAAATTTTTTCCCATTTTTTTCAAGCCCGCCCTCGCGGCGGCCGTCAGCGTTTCGGCGGCCTGGCTGGTCTTTCGGGGGAGCGCGCGGATTCTGCACGGCCCCGCCGCGACCCTGGTCGCGATCCTCGCGGCCGTGGTGCTTTACACCATCTGCATTCTCTGGTTCCGCGCTTTGAACCGGCATGACGTTTTGATGCTGCCGCATGGACAAAAAATTGTGAAAATACTTGAAAAACATCATTGGATAAGGTAAAATGGAAACGGCTCATCCGGAGATTTTACCGCCCTTCAGAATGGAAAAAGCGTGCAGAACCCGGCGCGGTTTTTTTCGACCCTGCTACGGGGCGGCGGTAAAAACAGAATTCTCAGCGTATGCTGTTGAATAATAAAAAAACGGAGGTCAAGATTATGAATAAAACCGAGTTGATTGCTGCGGTTGCCGAAAAGACCGGCCTGTCGAAAAAAGATGCCGACAGTGCCGTCAACACTTTGCTCAACACAATTGTGGAATCCGTTGCCAAGAACGAGAAAGTGCAGATTGTCGGCTTCGGCACCTTTGAGCTGCACAACCGCAGCGAGCGCCAGGGCCGCGACCCGAGGACGAACTCTCCCATCACCATCCCTGCTTCCCGTGTGCCGGCCTTTAAAGCCGGAAAGGCTTTCAAAGACGCCACGGCCCTTTAATCCTTAAAAATCATGAATTCGTCCGCCCCCGGGGGCGGTACCAGGGCTGTGCTTTGATGCGGCCCTGCTTCTTTATTGCCCGTGGGCGGCGGAACAGGAAGCGACTGTATGAGACTGGACAAATATCTGAAGGTTTCCCGCTTGGTGAAGCGCCGCACGGTCGCCAACGAGGCGTGCGACGCGGGCCGAGTTCTGGTCAACTCCCGGCCGGCGCGCGCCTCGCTGGAAGTTAAGCCGGGGGATGAGATCGAGCTCCGCCTGGGCGCGCGGACACTGCGCGTGCGCGTGCTGGGGGTCGACCCCTGCGTGGCGAAGCAGGACGCCGCCGGCCTGTATCAAATTCTTTCGGAGGGCCCGGCCGGGCGGTAGTATATGTTTTCCCGCTCCCGCATACTAATTTAGCACAAGCGAGACAATCGGTAAAAGAGCTTGAGCAGTCACAAAAGAGCGGGAGGGATTTTCTTGGCTGAAGCAAAGACGGCGGCCGGGCAGAAGCCGGCCAGGACCCCGCACAGCCTGATTCTGGAAAACCGCGCCTCCCTGACCGCCACGGGAGTCTCCAATGTAGAGAGCTTCGACGACCAGACGGTGGTCGCCAAAACGGATCTCGGCGACCTGACGGTCCACGGCGAAAAGCTGCATATCGACCGGCTGAACCTCGAAAGCGGCGAGCTTACGCTCGACGGCGAGATCTCTTCGGTGTCGTATTCCGAAATCCGCTCCGCGGGCGGCTTTTTCAACAAGCTGTTCAAATAGGGGGGAGGAACGGTGAATACGGCCCTTTCTTCCCAGGCCGCCGGCTTTGTCGCCTTCTTTGCGTCCGGTGTTCTGCTCGGTGCGGCATACGATATCCTGCGCATCTGGCGGGCGCTTTTCCGTTCGGAAAAGCGTTCCGTTTTTGTTCAGGATTTTCTTTACATGATAGCGGCGGCCCTGCTTTCATTTCTGGTCAATCTCGGCGCCAACGGCGGGGAAATCCGCCTGTACCTGCTGGCGGGGGAGCTGCTGGGCTGGCTTGCCTGGCATTTTACGGCGGGGGCCGTGACGGTTTTTCTGTTCCGCCGGCTGGCGGATTTTCTCTATGCCAGAATCTTCGGCCCGCTGGGGCGGCTGAAGAGGCGGCTCGGCGCGAAGATTGGGAAACGGGCGGCCCGGCTTGCAGATTCTGTAAAAAAACGTGTGCAAAACAGAAAAAAACGCTTGAAACCGCGCCGCCGTATAGTGTATAATCATCGTAAGGAAACTCGGCGGCCCCGCTACGTGCCCCACCAGAGAAGGATGCGGAACAAACATGAGAGTAATTGAAGGCCCGAAGCGCCGAAAAAGCATCTTGCTGCGGATTGCGGTCTTTGTTTTTGCGGCTTATTTTCTGACCCTTCTGGTCAATCAGCAGGCGCAGATCAAGCGAAAGCAAGAGCAGCTTGCGTCCGTCAGGCAGGAAATCAAAATTCAGGAGATTAAAAACGACGATATTAAAAGCGCCGCTTCCGGCGGGAAAAACGCCAGCAGCGAGTACGTCGAACGGGCGGCCCGGGAAGGGCTGGACTTCGCCAAGCCGGAAGAGCGCGTTTATGTCAATATAGCCGGAAAATAAACAGCGGAATCTAAGGAGGAACGTGCTTACATATGCAGCTTGAGGTAGGAGCGGTCTTGGAGGGGAAAGTTACGGGCATCACCAAGTTCGGCGCCTTTGTGGAGCTTCCCGGCGGAAAAACGGGGATGGTTCATATTTCTGAAGTCGCGCCGACCTTCGTGAAGGATATCCACGACTATGTCACCGAGAACCAGACGGTCAAGGTAAAAATCCTGAACATCGGCCCGGACGGAAGAATCAGCCTTTCCATGAAGCGTGTGGCGGACGGCCACCGGGGCGGCGGCAGAGAAGCCGCCCGGTACCCGGGCAGGCCGGGCAGCTATGAGTGGCAGCCGTCCAGAAAGAGCGAACCGACCAACTTTGAGGACATGATGACGAAGTTCAAGCAGACGAGCGACGAAAAGATGTCGGACCTGAAGCGGTGTATGGAAGCGAAGCGCGGCGGCTTTTCCAAGCGGGGCTCCAGTCAGAAGTAGCGGCCTGCCGGGGGGAAGACGCTGCTTTTTTCCTTATTTTGCGGAGAGGCGGGGTGGTTTCACTCCGCTTTTTTTCGCCGCGCTTTAATTTTTCAGGAAATTTAATCATTTGGCCGGGCTTCGCGTGTCCCTGAAGAAAGCCCGGCCGGCAGGAGGATTTAAAAAGACGATGCTGATTACCCATGCGACTGTTCACACCATCACGCGCGGCACGGTTCCGGACGGCTCCGTCCGGGTCCGGGGGGCGAAAATAGAGGCGGTGAGCCCGGGCCTCCTGAAGCCGGAAGCGGGCGAGCCGGTGCTCGACCTGCGCGGCGCGGGGCTGTATCCGGGCTTTGTGGACGCGCACACCCACCTCGGCATGTGGGAGGACGCCCTCACCTTCGAGGGCGACGACGGGAACGAGGAGACCGACCCCGTGACGCCCCAGCTCCGCGCCATAGACGCCGTGAACCCGACGGACCGCTGCTTTTCGGACGCGGTCTCGGCGGGCGTCACCGCCGTGGTGACGGGGCCTGGCAGCGCGAACCCCATCGGCGGGCAGATGATCGCGATGAAGACGTACGGCACCTGCGTGGACGAGATGGTGCTCAAGGCTCCCGTCGCCGTGAAGATGGCGCTCGGAGAAAACCCGAAGACCGTCTACCACGGCAAGGACGAGGCGCCCTCCACCCGCATGGCCACGGCGGCCATGATCCGCGGGGCGCTCTGCAAGGCCAGGCGCTACCAGAAGGACTGTCTGCGCGCGGAAAAGGACCCGGACGCCGACCCGCCGGAGTTCGACTTTAAAAGCGAAGCCCTGCTTCCCGCGCTCGCCGGAAAGACCGAGGTCCATTTCCACGCCCACCGGGCCGACGACATCTATACCGCCATCCGCATCGCGAAGGAGTTCCGCCTGGACTATGTGATTATCCACGGCACGGAGGGGCATCTGATTGCGGACGGCCTGAAGCGGGCGGGGGCGCGGGTCCTTTCCGGCCCGTTCCTCTCCGACCGCGGCAAGCCGGAGCTCAAGAACATGACCCCCGCCTGCCCGGGCATCCTCGCCAAAAAGGGCATCCTCACCGCCATCATCACGGACCATCCCGTCACGCCGATTCAGTACCTGCCGGTCTGCGCCGCGCTCGCCGTGCGGGAAGGGATGGAGTACGGGGACGCGCTGCGGGCCATCACGTTCAACCCCGCCAAAATCTGCGGAATCGATTCCCGCGTCGGCTCCATCGAGGCGGGGAAGGACGCGGACCTCACGGTTTTCCGCTGCGACCCGCTGTCGCTGTCGGCGAAGCCGTCGCTGGTGATTGCGGGCGGAAAAATCGTCCGCCGCGCGGAGGGCTTCCATGCGGGAGATTGACGTCGGGCTTGTCACGAAGGCCGTGCGCCGGCTCTGCATCGAAGCGAACCGCGTCCTGCCCGGGGACTTGGAGAGCCGCATCCGCTCCGCGGCCCGCACGGAGAGGTCGCCGATCGGGCGCTCCGTGCTCGGCACGCTGGGCAAAAACCTGGACGCGGCGCGCGAGACGGGCCTGCCGATCTGCCAGGATACGGGCATGGCCGTCGTCTTTGCCGACGTGGGGCAGGAGGTGCACTTTACCGGCGGCGCCTTTGCGGACGCCGTGAACGAGGGCGTCCGGCGCGGCTACCGGGACGGGAGGCTGCGCTGCTCGGTCGTCGCCGACCCGCTCCGCCGGGACAACACCGGCGACAACACGCCCGCCGTGCTGCACACGCGCCTGGTCCCCGGCGACAGGGTGCGCCTTCTGGTCGCGCCGAAAGGGTTCGGCAGCGAGAATATGAGCCGCATCCGCATGTTCAACCCCTCCGCTTCTGCGGACGACATCGCCGCCTTCGTCACCGAAACGGTGCGGGAGGCCGGCGGCAGGCCGTGCCCGCCCCTGGTTCTGGGCGTCGGCCTCGGCGGCGATTTCGAGCAGTGCGCCCTGCTCGCCAAGCGGGCGCTGTGCCGCCCGGTTTCCGTGCGCAACGGCGACCCGTTCTACGCGGAGCTGGAGGAGCGGATGCTCCGCCGCGTCAACGGGCTCGGCGTCGGCCCGCAGGGCTTCGGCGGGACGACCACCGCCCTCGCCGTCAATATCGAGGCGGCGCCGACCCACATCGCGGGGCTTCCGGCGGCCGTCAACGTGGGCTGCCACGTCACCCGGTGCGGCCGCGCGGTCCTCTGACCGCCGCTCTTCCCATCGCCCCGAAAATGTGATATAGTGAAAGCGGAGACGGGGCGGGGACCCCCTCCAGTTTTCAGAGAAGGAGTTGTGGGGACATGAAAGTTACTTTCATCGGCCGCAAAGTGAACCTGAGGGACCATTTCAAGGCGCTGGCGACAAAAAAGCTGGCCCGGTTCGACCGGATTTTCGGCAGCGACGCGTCGGCGAAAGTCGTTGTGACGCTCGAGAGGAACCGCCAGACGGTCGAAATCACCATCCGCTCGCACGGGATGCTGTTCCGGGCGGAAGCCACCTCGGACGAGATGAACACCGCGCTCGACATGGTCCTGGACGCGCTCGGCAGCCAGATCCGCAAAAACAAGGCCAGGCTGGACAAGCGCATCCACGGCGCGGCGCTCCGCGAAAGCGCGTCCGAGGAAGAAGAGGGGCAGGAGGACTACAAGGTCGTCCGCACCAAGCGCTTCCCCGTGAAGCCGATGAGCGTGGAAGAGGCGATTCTGCAGATGAATCTTCTGGAGCACCGGTTTTTCATGTTCCGGAACCAGAACAGCGGCGAGGTCAATGTGATTTATCAGCGAAAAAACGGCGGCTACGGGCTGCTGGAGCCGGAAGACCTGTAAAACTGTAAAATTAAGACGGAAAGCGGGTAAATGGGGACCGGGCACGGGCGCGGTCCCCGATTTTATGGAAACGAATCGGATTGAGCTTGTGTCGCCGTGCCTGTTCGGGCTGGAAGGGCCCCTCGCCGGGGAGCTTCGGCGGATGGGTGCGGCGGACGTGCGGCCGCAGAACGGCCGCGTTTTCTTTGCCGGAGGGCCGGAGATGATCGCGCGCGCCAACCTGCGCATCCGCTATGGGGAGCGGGTGCTGGTGCGGATGGGCGCCTTCCCCGCGCGCAGCTTCGACGAGCTGTTCGAGGGCGTGCGCGCACTGCCGTGGGAGCGCTGGATCGGCAGGCGGGACGCGTTCCCCGTCAAGGGCTCCTGTGTCGACTCCAAGCTCGCCAGCGTGCCGGACTGCCAGTCGATCGTCAAGAAGGCGATTGTCGAGCGCCTCAAAGGGAAATATTCCGTCCAGTGGTTCGAGGAGACCGGCCCGGTCCGGCAGGTGCAGTTCTTTCTGCGGAAGGATCTTGCGAGCCTGATGATCGACACGTCCGGCGCAGGTCTGCACAAGCGCGGCTACCGGCCGGCCGCGGCGCAGGCCCCCATCCGTGAGACGCTGGCGGCGGCGATGGCGTATTTTTCCCGTGTCCGGCACGACGCCGCCTTCTACGACCCGTGCTGCGGCTCCGGCACCCTTTTGATTGAAGCCGCGCTTTACGCGCTGAACATCGCCCCGGGCCTCGGCCGCCGCTTTTCGGCGGAGCACTGGGACCGCCTGGACGCCTCCGTGTGGAAGCGGGAACGGGAAAGCGCCCGCGCCCTTGAAAAGCGCGACGCCTCCTTCTCGGCGAAAGGGAGCGACATCGACCCCGCCGCCGTCGCCCTGACCCTCGAGAACGCGGCGCGGGCCGGCGTGGCCGACCGCATCCGCGCCGAGCAGCGCGACATCGCCGATTTTCGGGAAGAGGGGGAGCGCGGCTGCGTGATCTGCAACCCGCCTTACGGCGAGCGGATGCTGGACCTGAAGAGCGCCGAGCGGATTTACCGCACGATGGGCCGGGTCTTCAGATCCCGGCGCGGATGGAGCTACGCCGTCATCAGCCCGGACGATTCGTTCGAGCGCTGCTTCGGCCGCCCGGCGTCGCGCCGGCGGAAGCTGTACAACGGCATGATCCGCTGCCAGTACCATATGTATTTCGACGAAGCGGAAAAGCCTTAACCATGGAAAGGGGATCGGGTCGCGCTGCGGTATTCATTCATCGTCAACCCTGTTGCGGGCAAAAAGAATCCTTATCTGGCGTTTTTCCCGCGGATCAGCGCCTATATGGAAGCGCGCGGCCTCGCCTATACCTGCCATGTGACGCAGTTCCCCGGCCAGGCGTCCGAATTTTCCGCCGACGAGGCCGGGCGGGAAGGCCCCGTGCGCATCTACAGCGTCGGCGGCGACGGGACGCTGCGTGAAGTCGCCGCGGGGGCGATTGGCCGGGAGAACGCCGAGGTCGGCGCTTTCCCCTGCGGAACCGGGAACGACTATATCAAGACGTTCGGCAGGGAAGAGGATTTTCTTTCTCCGGAAAAGCAGCTTGCGGCCCGCTCGCGCACGGTCGACACCATCCGCTCGGACAGCGGCGTTTCCGTGAACCTCTGCACGGTCGGCATGGATGCGCGCGTCTCGATGCTGGTGAGCAGGATAAAACGGATACCGTTTCTGAGCGGCCCGGTCGCCTACGATTTGGCGATGATCAGGACGCTTTTCGGGAAAATCGGGGAAAACCTGAAGATCGTCATCGACAGCATCCGCAGCTACCGGGATGTTTTCCTGATGGCGATCGCCTGCAACGGCCGCTATTACGGCGGCGGCTTCTGCCCCGCGCCGACCGCCGCTCCGGACGACGGCCTGCTCGATTTCGTCCTGATCCGCAAGCCGCCCTTTTGGAAAATCCCGAAGCTGGCGCAGATGTACAAGGCCGGCAGACATCTCGGCGCGCGGGAATTCGACGGCATCCTGACCTTCTGCCGCGGCAAGAAGATGGAGATTTCCGCCGCGCGCCCCGTGGCGGAAAACATCGACGGCGACTGCCGGTATGTCGGGAAAGAGAAGTTTTCCGTCCTGCCGTCTTCGCTCCGCTTTCTCGTTCCGAAAAGCGGCGCCGGCACGCCCGCGTGCGGGCAATTGTAAAAAAATTATGAAATCTTGCAAATTATCAAAAAAGCTCTTGATTTTTAACTGGAAAGCATTTAGAATAGTTCTTAGCACTCATGGTGCTTGAGTGCTAACCACTTTATCAATACAATCTAATAAGGAGGACATATTATGACTGTTAAACCGCTGTTGGACAGGGTCCTGATTAAAATGGAAAAAGCGGAAGAGACCACGAAAAGCGGCATCATCCTTGCCGGCTCCGCCAAAGAAAAGCCGCAGATCGCCGACGTGATTGAGGTCGGCCCCGGCGGAATGGTGGACGGCAAAGAAGTCAAGATGTACGTGAAAAAGGGCGACCGCGTCATCACCAGCAAATACTCCGGCACAGAGGTCAAGCTCGACGGCAAGGAGTACACCATCGTCCGCCAGAGCGACATCCTTGCGGTTGTGGAATGATGAACAACTAAAATAATATTGGAGGAATAGAGACTTATGGCGAAACAGATTATTTACGGCGAAGATGCCAGAAGGGCCCTTTTAAGGGGTGTCGATCAGCTTGCCAATACGGTTAAAATCACGCTCGGCCCGAAGGGGCGCAACGTTGTCCTCGATAAAAAATACGGCGCCCCGCTGATTACAAATGACGGCGTCACCATTGCGAAAGAAATCGAGCTGGAGGACGCTTTTGAGAATATGGGCGCCCAGCTTGTCAAAGAAGTCGCCACCAAGACGAACGACGTGGCCGGCGACGGCACCACGACCGCGACCCTGCTGGCGCAGTCGCTGATCCGCGAAGGCATGAAGAATGTGACGGCCGGCGCGAACCCCATGGCGGTGCGCGAGGGCATTCAGAAAGCGGTCGATAAGGCCGTGGAGGCCCTCAAGAAAAATTCCAAGAAAGTTTCCGGGCCGGACGACATCGCGCGCGTCGCGTCCATCTCCGCGTCGAACGAGTTTGTCGGTAAGCTGATTGCCGAGGCCATGCAGAAGGTCACCGCCGACGGCGTCATCACCGTGGAGGAATCCAAGACGGCCGAGACCTATTCCGAAGTTGTCGAAGGCATGATGTTCGACCGCGGCTATGTCACCCCGTACATGGTCACGGATACCGAAAAGATGGAAGCGGTCATCGACGACGCCTCCATCCTGATTACGGACAAGAAGATTTCAAATGTCCAGGAGATTCTGCCGCTGTTGGAAAAGATCGTCCAGACCGGCAAGAAGCTCGTCATCATCGCGGACGACATCGAGGGCGAAGCCCTGAGCACCCTGATTCTGAACAAGCTGCGCGGCACCTTCACCTGCGTGGGCGTCAAGGCCCCCGGCTTCGGCGACAGGCGCAAGGAAATGCTGCAGGACATCGCCATCCTGACCGGCGGCCAGGTGATTTCTTCCGACCTCGGCCTGGAGCTCAAGGACGCCACGATGGATCAGCTCGGCCATGCCCGCCAGGTCAAAGTGGACAAGGAGAACACCATCATCGTGGACGGCTCCGGCGACAAGAAGAAGATTCAGGACCGGGTCGGCCAGATTCGCTCCCAGATTGAAAAGACCACTTCCGACTTTGACAAAGAGAAGCTGCAGGAGCGCCTGGCGAAGCTTTCCGGCGGCGTTGCGGTCATCAAAGTCGGCGCGGCGACCGAAGTCGAAATGAAAGAGAAGAAGATGCGCGTCGAAGACGCCCTTGCGGCGACGAAGGCCGCTGTGGAAGAGGGCATCGTCGCAGGCGGCGGCGTTGCGCTGATCAATACGATTCCGGCTGTGCAGGAGCTGGTCGAAAAATCCGAAGGCGACGAAAAGACCGGCGCGAAGATCGTCCTGCACGCTCTTGAGGAGCCCGTGCGCCAGATTGCCGAGAATGCCGGCGTGGAAGGCTCGGTCATCATCAACAATATCCGCAAGGCTGACAAAGTCGGCTACGGCTACAACGTGCTGAACGGCCAGTACGGCGACATGATTTCCAACGGCATCGTCGACCCGACCAAGGTCACCCGTTCCGCGCTGCAGAACGCGGCTTCCGTGGCGGCCATGGTGCTGACGACGGAATCGCTGGTCGCAGACAAGAAAGAGCCTGCTCCGGCCGCTCCGGCTGCCCCGGCAAATCCGGGTGAGGGCGGCGCGTACTGATTCCGGTCCCCATCCCCCTTTTCATTAAAAAATGCCGTCCGCATTCTTTGCGAATGCCCGGACGGCATTTTTGTCGGTAAAAACGCCCGAGAATACAGAAAGTCCGGCCGGCAGAAAACTTCTGCCGGCCGGACTTCGTTCGCAAAGGACGGAATCAGACGGTCTGTACGTTCACAGCACGCATTTTTCCGGGGTTCTTCGGGTCCTGCTCCACGTCGAAAGTCACTTTCTGGCCTTCGGTGAGAGTGCGGAAACCATTGCCCACAATGCTGGAGAAATGGACGAAGACATCGTCTCCGCCGTCGTCATTGGAGATGAAACCATAGCCTTTGCTTTCGTTGAACCACTTTACGGTACCGTTCATACTGGAAGAAGCCTCCTGAAAATTTTGTTTTGGATGTAAAAAAAACACATCCATTGAAATCATGCAACGTGAACATGATTTACAATACATGTGAATCAATTTGCATAATCCAAACATCCAGTAGTATAACATGCTTTTTTGAAAATGTAAAGAGAAAATGAAACAAAATTTAAAATTTTCAAAACCCTGCGGGCCGGCGCCGCCGGCATTTATGAATAGACTGTGAATCCTTGCGCGGCGGGGTTGGAAATCCGCCCGGCATCCTTTATAATTCATAATTGAAAGGTTCGGTGGAAGAATACTGGGAAAGGCGCTTTCCAGCGCCAGAGCGCCGAAAAGAAAGGGTGTGCCGCCGGTTTTGGCCAGACGGGATTTCAATCAATTTGCCGACAGGAAAAACAGGGGCCGGCAGCCGTGGGTCCGGCTGCTGCTGATTCTCGTCGTGCTGGCGGCCTGCGTGGGGGCCAGCCTCTATGCCGCAAAATCCGGCGGAAAAGGCGGCGGGGCGAGCGTCCCGCCGCAGCGGGCGAGCAGCGCGGCGTCCGCCCCCGCAGGCAGCGCCGCGCCCTCCACGGCGCCGCAGAAGGAGCGGCAGCAGGCCGCCGTTCCGCTCCAGAAAGCCGCCCGGCCCCTGTCCGTCCAAGTGCAGCTCTCCAGGCAGAGGGTGCGCGTGCTGGACGCAAAGGGCCGGCTGGTCAGGGAATTCGTCTGCTCCTCCGGAAAAACGGGCAGCGAGACGCCGGTGGGGACTTTTACCGTTTCGGACCGCGGCAAGTCGTTCTTCAACGCGAAGGTCGACGAGGGGGCCTATTACTGGACGCGCTTTTACGGGACGTACCTGTTCCACAGCGTCCCGTTCGACAAGCATTACAGGATGGAGGAAGAAGAAGCGGACAAGCTGGGGGAGCCGGCTTCCCACGGCTGCATCCGCCTGCCGGTCGAGGACGCCAAGTGGATTTACGACAATATCCCGGAAGGAACGAAGGTCGTGATCGAGTAGGCCGGGCCGGCCGCAGAAAATCCGCCGCGTTTCAGGTGAATCTTTCCCGCTTTTATGGTATGATGAAGACAGAATACCAGGAAAGCGGGGATTTTTTATGCAGTCGCGGTTTCTACATACCAATTTCAATGTGTTCAACCTGCAGAAGAGCATCGATTTTTACGAGAAGGCCCTCGGCCTGAAGGAAGTGCGCCGCATCAACGCGCCGGACGGCTCCTTCATCATCGCGTACCTCGGCGACGGCCAGACCGATTACGCCCTGGAGCTGACCTGGATGCGCGACCGGAAAAAGCCGTACGACCTCGGCGACAACGAGATCCACATCGCGTTCCGCGTGCCGGACAAGAAGGCGGCGCACGCGCTGCACGAGAAGATGGGCTGCATCTGCTACGAGAACAGGGCGATGGACCTGTACTTCATCTCCGACCCGGACGGCTACTGGATCGAAATTCTCGACCGCTGAGGGCGCGCGATGAGATTTCTGCACCTTTCCGACCTGCACATCGGCAAGCGGGTCAACGAATACAGCATGACCGAGGACCAGCGGTTCATCCTGAGGCAGATTCTGGGCCTTGCGGAGGACACCCGGCCCGACGCGGTGCTGATTGCCGGCGACCTGTACGACCGCAGCGTCCCGCCCGGCGAGGCCGTGGGCCTGCTGGACGACTTTCTGACGGAGCTTTGCGCCCGCGGAGTGCCGGTGTTCGCCGTAAGCGGCAACCACGATTCGCCCGAGCGGCTGGAGTTCGGCAGCCGCATCATGCGGAAAAACGGCGTGGTCCTCGCCGGGGCTTTCCGGGGGAGGCCCGACGAGGCCGTGCTCTCCGACCGTTTCGGGCCGGTGCATCTTTATCTGCTGCCGTTTCTGAAGCCGGCGTCGGCGGCCCCCTTTTTCGGCGACGAGGCCGACACGACGGAAAACGCCGTGCGCTGCGCCCTGCGCGCCTGCAGAATCGACCCCGCGGAGCGGAACGTGCTGGTCGCCCATCAGTTTGTCACGGACCGGGGCCGGCAGCCGCAGCGGTGCGATTCCGAGACCCTCTCGCTCGGCGGGTCGGACGAGGTGGACGTTTCGGCTTTCGGGGCCTTCGACTATGTTGCCCTCGGGCATCTGCACGGGCCGCAGCACATCGGCCGGCCGGAGGTCCGCTATGCCGGCTCCCCGCTCAAATATTCGTTTTCGGAGGCCCGGCAGAAAAAATCCGTCACGCTGGCGGAGCTCGGCGAGAAGGGGAAAATCGAAATCACGCCGCTCCCGCTGACCCCTCTGCACGACATGCGGGAAATCCGCGGCCCCATCGGCGCGCTGACCCGCCCCGAGATTGCGGCGCAGGGCCCGGCGGACGATTATATCCGCGCCGTGCTGACCGACGGGGGCGAGGTCGCGGACGCCGTGGGCCGGCTGCGCGCGGTGTACCCGAACCTGATGCGCATCGACTTTGAGGCGGCCGGGACGCCGGCGGCGGAGGATTCCCGCTCGGCCGCTTCCGGGGATTTGGCGCACCGGACGCCGGAGGACCTGTTCGCGGAATTTTATCGGAAGCAGCACGGCCGGGAGCTTCCGGAACCGGAGCGCGCGGAACTGGAAAAAGCCGTGCTCGCCGCCGAAAGGGAGGAAGAGGAAGCGTGAAGCCGCTGAACCTTGTGATGAGCGCGTTCGGCCCCTATGCCGGCCGCACGGAGGTGCCGCTGAAAAAGCTCGGCGGCTCCGGCCTTTTTTTGATTTGCGGCGACACCGGGGCGGGCAAGACCACGATTTTCGACGCGATTACCTTCGCCCTTTACGGCGAGGCCAGCGGCTCCACCCGCACGGCGGAGACCCTGCGCAGCGATTTCGCCGCGCCGGACGCCAAGACCTTTGTGGAGCTGACCTTCTCCCATGCGGGCAGGCTCTACACGGTCCGGCGGAACCCGCGCTACCGCCGCCCGAAAAAGAAAGGCGGGATGACGACGGAGAGCGCCGACGCCGCGCTGACCCGCCCGGACGGCACGGTCTGCTCGGGCGCGGGCGCGGTGACCGCAGAAATCACCGGCCTGCTCGGCATCGACTGCAAGCAGTTCCGGCAGACCGCCATGATCGCCCAGGGCGAGTTCCTCAAGCTGCTGCTCGCCGACAGCGCCGAACGGTCCGAAATTTTCCGCCGCGTCTTCGACACCGGCGTTTACCGCAGGATACAGGACGCCCTGAAGGCGCGCGAGCAGGAGCTGAAGGCCGCGCTGGAAGAGAACGCCCGCGCCGTTTTTCAGGATGCCGCCGCCGCTTCGCCGGACGGGACCGCCCTCACGGAAGCCGCTCTCGAGCAGTTTGCGGAGGAGCAGAACGTCAGCGCGGCCGGGCCGCTTGCGGAGCGCCTGGCGCAGTCCTGCGCGGCGGACGAAAAAAAGGCCGGGGACGTTTCCGCCCGCCGCGGGGCCGCGCGCGCGCAGGCGGCGGCGCTGACGGGCCGGATTGCCGCCGCTCAGCAGCAGAACCGCCTGTTTGCCGATTTGGAGCAGGCAAACCGGCACTGTGCGGAGCTGGAAGCCCGCGCGCCGCAGATGGAGCGGGAGCGGCAGAGAGAAGCGGCCGCCGAGCGCGCCGAAAGCCTCGTCGCGCCCGCGCACCGGGACTATCTGCGCGAAAAAGAGGCGGCCTCCGACCTGGAGGAGGCCGCGCGGTCCGCGCGGGAAAAAATCGCCGGGGAAGAGCACAGCCTGGCGCGGCGGAAGGCCGCACTTGCCGAAGAGCAGGGGAAAGAAGCGCGCAGGGCGGAGCTCGCAGAGCGGATTGCGGGCCTGCGGGCGGCGCTGCCGGAATACGAAAGCATCCAGGCCCTGCGGGACGGCGCGGAGCGGACGCGGCAGGAACTTGAGGGCCTGACGGAGCGGCATGAGAAAGCCGCCGCCCGGCTGGAGGCGCTGCGGTCCGGCCGGCAGAAGCGGGCGCAGGAGCTGGAGGCGCTCCGGGACGCCGAAACGGGGCTTGTCGCCTGCCGGGCGCGGCTCGACCGGCAGGCGCAGACCTGCGGGCGGCTGGAGCAGATTCGGGCCGGTGCGGCCGGCGTGCTGCAGACGCTGCAGACGCGCGACGTCCGCCGGGAACGGTTCGGGCGGGCGGAACCCCTGTTCCGCGAGGCGAACCGCCGCGCGGAGGAAGCGGAGGTCGCATTTCTGCGGGAGCAGGCCGGCCTGATGGCCGCGCGCCTGCAGGACGGCCGGCCCTGCCCCGTGTGCGGCTCCACCGTGCACCCGGCCCCGGCGGCCCCGCCGGCTTCCGCGCCGGACGAGGCGGAGCTCAGGCGCCTGAAGGCGGAGCGCGACCGGCGCCGCCGGGAGCTGGAGGCCGCGAGCCTCGCCGCAAACGAGGCTTCCGCAAAGCTCGAATCCGACCGGGCGAACCTGTACGCCGCGGCCTCCGCCGTGCTGGGCGACCTGACCGGCTGCAAAGATGTGCGGGAGCTGAATGCCCGGGCGGAGGCGGCGCTGAAAGACGCCCGCGCGCAGCGGCGGGAGCTCGGACAGTCTCTCGCCGGCCTTCAGGCGCAGTGCGAACGGAGAAAACAGCTTGAAGAGGAGCAGAAGCAGTCGGAGCAGCCTGAGAAGCAGGCCGAGGCGGAGGCGGCGGACCTGGAAAAACAGGCCGCCGACCTGCAGGCCGACCTGCGGGCGAAACACGCCCAGGTTCAGGCGCTGCGCGGGACGCTGCGGTTCAATTCCGCCGGGGCGGCCCGGAAAGAAATCGAGCGGCTTTCGGCGGAGCTGGACGGGAGCCGCCGCGCGCTGGAGCAGGCGCGCCGGTCGCTCGCAGAATGCGAGAACGCACTCGGCGCGGAGAAAGCCGTGCTGGCGCAGACCCTGCAGAACCTGGAGAAGGCCGGGAAGCGGGCGGCGGAGGCCCGCGCGGAATATGCTGCCCGGCTCGCCCGGGCGGGCTTTCGGGACGAGCAGGCGTACCTTTCCGCCGCGCTGCCGGAACGGGAGCGGGAAACCCTGAAGCAGCGCCTTGAAACCTACCGCGGCGACTGCCGCAGCGCACGCGAGGCCGCCGCCCGGCTGAAGGCCGAAACGGCGGGGAAGGCCCCCGTCGACTGCGAAAAGCTGAACGCCGCTCTGGCGCGGGCGCGGGCGCAGGAGGCGGAGTGCGACGAGGCCCTGCGCGGCGTCCACGCGCGCCTCGACGGCAACCGCCGGGTGCTGGAGCGCCTGAAAAAGGCGCTGGCCGAGCGTGAGAAGACGCTGCGGCGGTACGAGACCGCGCTGGACCTGTCGCGGACGGCGAACGGCGCGCTGACCGGGCGGCAGCGGCTGAATTTCGAGCAGTTCGTGCAGGCCGCCTATTTCAACCGGATTCTGGAGCGGGCGAACCGCCAGCTTTCCGGCATGACGGACGGGCGCTACGCGCTTCTGCGGCGGGAGACCGCCTCCGACCTGCGGGCGCGCTTCGGGCTGGACATCGACGTGTTCGACCGCTACACCGGCAAAATCCGGGACGTGAAGTCGCTTTCGGGCGGGGAGTCGTTCAAGGCGTCGCTGGCCCTCGCGCTCGGCCTTTCGGACGTGGTCCAGAGCCGGTCGGGCGGCGTGCGGATTGAGACCATGTTCGTCGACGAGGGCTTCGGCTCGCTGGACGACGAATCCCGCCGGCAGGCGATCGCCGCGCTGGCCGGCCTTGCGGGCGGCGGCAGGCTGATCGGCATCATCTCCCACGTTTCGGAGCTGCGGGAGCAGATTGACCGGCAGGTCGTCGTGACCCGCGGCATGACCGGCAGCACGGTCCGCATCGTCGCCGGCGGGCGGCGGGCCGGGTGACCCGCGGTGGGAGGGCCGTTTCCTCCTGTTGCTTTTTGTCTGATTATGCTATAATGAGAACGGTTCGCAATATTTATCTGCAGAGGAATGAAATCTTTGAAAAATACGGTGATTGGGATTCTGATTCCGTTCCTGGGGACGACCCTGGGGGCCGCCTGCATCTTTTTCATGCGGAGGTCCATCAACGCGAAGGTGAACAAGGCGCTCTCCGGGTTCGCCGCCGGCGTGATGGTGGCGGCTTCGGTCTGGTCCCTGCTGATTCCGGCGATGGACATGTCTTCGGGAATGGGGAAGCTCGCCTTTCTGCCGGCCGTGGTCGGGTTCGGGTTCGGCATCGTGTTCCTTTTGGCTTTGGACTCGCTGATTCCGCACCTTCACATCCACGGCAAAGAGCCGGAGGGACCGAGGGCCTCCTGGCGGCGGACCACGATGATGGTGCTGGCGGTCACCATCCACAACATCCCGGAAGGCATGGCGGTCGGCGCCGTGTTTGCCGGGATGCTCGCCGGCGGCGGGACGATTACCGCGGCTGCCGCGTTTTCGCTCTCCATCGGCATTGCGATTCAGAACTTTCCGGAAGGGGCCATCATCTCCATGCCGCTTTACGGTGAAGGGGAAAGCAAGGGGCGCGCGTTCCTGAACGGGACGCTTTCCGGCGTCGTCGAGCCCATCGGCGCTGTGCTCACCATCCTGCTTTCCCGGTACCTGGTGCCGATTCTGCCGTATCTGCTGGCGTTCGCCGCGGGCGCCATGATCTATGTCGTGGTGGAAGAGATGATTCCGGAAGCGTCGGAAGGCGAACATTCCAACTGGGGGACCATCGGCTTTTCCATCGGCTTCGCGGTCATGATGGTTCTGGATGTGGCACTTGGATGACGTTCCGGCCCAAAACGGCCCCGATGCGGAAGAAAGCCGCATCGGGGCCGTTTGTTCATGGAATTTTAAATTCCGGAGGAATGTCAGCCGTCAATCAGGACGACGGGCTTAATCAGGTCGGCCGGCTTGTCTTTCATCAGCATCAGGGCCTTTTCCATGTTGTCGAACCCGTGGAACACATGGGTCACCAGCCTGCCCGGGTCCACCCGGTGGTACTTTACGACGTCGATCAGGCGCTCGGCCCGCACGCGCCCGCCGGGGCACAGCCCGCCGCGGATGTCTTTGTGCGCCATTCCGCAGCCCCACTCCGTGCGCGGCAGCGGGATGATGTCGCCCGAACCGTAATAGTTGATGTTGGCGACGGTGCCGCCCGGCCTTGCGAGTTTGACGGCCGAAATCATGATTTGGGGGGAGCCGCCCGCGATGATCACGGAGTCGGCGCCCTGCCCGCCGTTCCGGCTGAGAATCTGCTCGACGATGTCCCCCTTGCGGTAGTTGATGATGTCGGTGGCGCCGTAGGACTTGGCGACCTCCACGCATTTCGGCCTGCTGCCGACGGCGAAAATCCGGCCTGCGCCGCGCAGCGTGGCCCCGGCGACCGCCATCAGGCCGACGGGGCCGATTCCGATCACGACGACCGTGCCGCCGATGGGGATGTTGGCCAGCTCCGCCCCATGAAAGCCCGTCGTCATCATGTCGGAAATCATCACCGCCGACGGCAGCGGAATTTCATCCGGAAGCTTGGCCAGGTTCATGTCCGCGTCGTTGACATGGAAATATTCGGCGAACACACCGTCCTTGAAATTGGAGAATTTCCAGCCGGCGAGCATCCCGCCGGAATGCTGCGGAACGCCCTGTTGCACCGCCATGGACCGCCAGTCCGGCGTCGTGCAGGGGACGACCACCCGGTCGCCCGGCTTGAAATCATGGACCTCGCTGCCGACCTCGACCACTTCGCCCGCGGCTTCGTGGCCGAGAATCATGTTTTTCCGGTTTCCGATTGCCCCCTCGAACACCGTGTGGATATCGGACGTGCAGGGGGAAACCGCGAGCGGCCGCACGATGGCGTCGTACGGACCGGCGACCGGCTTTTCCTTCTCAATCCATCCGACTTTTCCGATTCCGAGCATTGCGAACCCTTTCATAAACAATCACCTCGTCCATAATATGGTAAACGTCTGCTTCTTCAAGTATATCTCTGCGCCCTACCGCAGTCAAGCCTCCGCCCGGGTCCGGCATTTCCAATCAATTCCGGATAAAAAAATAAAAAGCGCCTCAAATTCGACATTTTTCCATGCGAAAAGAAGGTCTTATATGACAAATTATGCCAACAATTCGTTCACAGTTTCTCAGAAAAATATACTAATAGACGAAACTGTGTGCCCTTTTAAAACAAACTTCCAATTATAGGACCTGCGTGGTATAATATCATTATCGCAATTACGTCAAAGTGTTTTCATAAACCGAAAATCAGCCTGCTCCTTCGGAGAAAACCGGGGGCCAAAAATCAGTTTCAAGGAAGGGAATTTCTGCCATGAATCAGATGCTGGAAGACACCGTCGGAGGTCTGCTGAACCGTGTCGCTGAAAAATACCCGGAGCGGGAGGCCGTGGCGTACAACGACAGGCCCTACCGCAGGACCTGGCGGCAATTCCGCGAGGAATGCGACCGCGCCGCGAAGGGTCTCCTTTCCATCGGCGTGGGGAAGGGGGACCACGTGGCCATCTGGGCCACCAATGTGCCGGAGTGGCTGATCACCCTGTTCGCCGCGGCGAAAATCGGCGCCGTGCTCGTCACGGTCAACACCAACTACAAACGGTATGAGCTGGAGTATCTGCTGCAGCAGTCCGACTCCAAGGCGCTGGTCATGACCGACGGGTTCAAGGGCACGGACTACGTGCAGATTCTCAACGACCTGTCCCCGACCTTGAAGGCGAGCGAGCCCGGCAGACTTTCGGACCCCAATCTCCCGTACCTGAAAAGCGTCATCCATATCGGCCCGCAGAAAGTCCCCGGCGCCTTTCAGTTCGGAACCCTGTTCCGCCTGGGCGACGCCTATGACGACGCCGCGTACCGCAGGCTGGAGTCCTCGCTTTCCTGCCAGGATGTGATCAACATGCAGTACACCTCCGGCACGACGGGCTTCCCGAAAGGCGTGATGCTGACCCATTACAACATCGTGAACAACGGCAGGGCCATCGGCGACTGCATGAACTTTACGGAGCAAGACAGGCTCTGCATCCCCGTGCCGTTTTTCCACTGCTTCGGTCTGGTGCTGGGGGTGATGGCCTGCCTGACCCACGCGACCTCCATGGTTCCCGTCGAGTATTTCCGCCCCACTCTTGTGATGCGCGCGATCGAGCAGGAGGGCTGCACGGCGGTGCACGGCGTCCCCACCATGTTCATCGCGATGCTGGACCACCCGGAGTTCCCGACGCACCGCTTTCCGAAGCTGCGCACGGGGATTATGGCCGGCTCGCCGTGCCCGGAAAAGGTGATGCGCCAGGTGGTCGACAGGATGGGGATGCGCGAAATCACCATCACCTACGGCGAGACGGAGGCCTCGCCCGCCTGCACGATGACGACGGTTCACGACTCGCTGGAGCGCCGGGTCCGCACGGTCGGCAAGCTGATGCCCGGCGTGGAGGCGAAAATCATCGACCCGAAAACGGGCCGCCGCCTCCCCCCGAACGTTTCGGGCGAGTTCTGTTCCCGCGGCTACAACACCATGAAGGGCTATTACAAGATGCCGGAGGAGACGCGCCGGGCCGTCGATAAGGACGGCTGGCTCCATTCCGGCGACCTGGCGGCCGTCGACGAGGATGGGTATTACAGGATCACCGGCCGGATTAAAGACATGATTATCCGCGGCGGCGAAAACATCTACCCCAAGGAAATCGAAGAATTTCTGTATACGCACCCGGCTGTCCGGGACGTGCAGGTCATCGGTGTGCCGGACGAGGAATACGGCGAGGAGCTGATGGCCTGCGTCATTCTCAAAAAGGGCGCCGCCCTGACGGAAGACGAGGTGCGCGACTATGTGGGCGCCCATCTCGCCCGGCATAAAATTCCGAAATACGTGAGGTTCATGAAGGCGTTCCCGGCGACGGCGAGCGGAAAAATCCAGAAATACAAGCTCCGCGAACAGGCCGTGAAGTGGTGCTCCAGACAATCCGGACCGCGCGCGCCGAAGCGCGTAAAAACGGCCAAGCGGCCCGCTTTGATGCGCAATTAAAATGCGCAGTTAAAAATAAAAAGCAGAGGAGGGGGACCCTGCAAAAACCCGCCGGGAGGAACAAACATATTCTGTTATAGAAATTACAAATTAGAAAAAACGAATACAATAATACAATATAATGAGTGTGATAAAAAATTAACCGCTGGGACTTTCCTGCCGGAAAGCCTGAAAACGGTTGGGCGGAGGCTTTCATGAATTTCAGGATAATCGGGACCGGAAGCGCCCATCCCGTCTGCTCTAAAACGAACGACGACCTCGCGCGGCTCGTCGATACTTCCGACGAATGGATTTACACCCGGACGGGCATCAAAAGCCGGTACGTCTGCACGGACGAGACCATCAGCGACGTCGCCGAGGCCGCCGCGCGGGCCGCCCTGAAGAACGCCGGCGTGGCCGCCGGGGAACTGGACGGCATCCTCTGCACCACCATACGCGGGGATTATTTCACGCCGTCGCTGGCCTGCGTTTTGCAGGAAAGGCTGGGCGCGCACTGCCCGGCCTTCGACCTCAACGCGGCGTGCACGGGCTTTCTGTATGCGCTGGACGTGGCCGCGGGCTTTTTTGTGCGGGGGCGCGTCAAAAAGCTGCTGATTGTCTCGTGCGAAAACATGTCGAAGATGCTGGACTGGAGCGACCGCGCCACCTGCGTGCTGTTCGGGGACGGCGCCGGCGCGGTGGTGCTGGAGGAGGGCAACGACCTTCTCGCCATCCGCGTTTCCGCGCAGGGCAACAGCTCCGTGATGTTCATCCCGAGCGTCAGCGGGCGCTCGCCGTTCAACCGCGCGCCGTGCCCCGCCTCTTTTCTGACCATGCACGGGCGGGAAGTGTACAAGTTCGCCGTAAACGAGATGGCGAGGCAGCTCAAGGCCGTCCTCGCGGACGCGGGGATGACGCAGCAGGACGTGACGTGGGTGCTGCCGCACCAGGCGAACCTGCGGATTATCGAGGCGGCCCAGAAGCGCCTCGACATCCCCGCGGAACGGTTCTGCTGCAACATCCGCACCCATGGGAACATCTCGTCGGCCGCCATCCCCACATTGATGGACGAGCTGAACCGCAAAGACACGTTCCATAAGGGAGACATCCTCGCGCTTGTGGCGTTCGGCGGCGGGCTGACTTCGGGGGCCTGCCTGCTGCGCTGGGAGTGAAACACCGGGAGGCTTAATAGATGATAAAAACTTCAATCTGTGAACTGCTGCAGATAGAATACCCCATTTTTCAGGGAGGAATGGCGTGGGTGGCCGACGCGTCGCTCGCCGCGGCGGTATCCAACGCGGGCGGCCTCGGCATCATCGCCGGAATGAACTCCAACGGCGAGCAGCTTCGGGCCGAAATCCGCAAATGCCGCGAAAGGACTGAAAAGCCGTTCGGCGTGAACGTGATGCTGATGAGCCCCTATGTCGAAGAAGTCGCCCGCACGGTGATAGAGGAGCACGTGCCCGTCGTCACCACGGGGGCGGGGAACCCCGGCAAATACATGCCCGCATGGCTGGAGGCCGGCATCCGCGTGGTGCCCGTGGTGGCTTCCACCGGGTTCGCGCGGCTGGCGGAAAAGCGCGGCGCCTGCGCCGTGGTTGCGGAGGGCGCCGAGAGCGGCGGCCACATCGGCAGGCTGCACACCATGACCCTGGTGCCGCAGGTGTGCGACGCCGTCAGGATCCCCGTGCTCGCCGCGGGCGGAATCGCCGACGGCCGGGGCGTGGCCGCCGCGCTGATGCTCGGGGCGCAGGGCGTGCAGGTCGGCACGCGCTTTCTGGTCGCGAAGGAGTGCACCATCAGCCCGGTCTACAAGCGGAAAGTGCTGAAGGCCGGGGATCTGGACACCATCGTGACCGGCCGGCGCCTCGGGGACCCCGTCCGCTCCCTCAAGACGCCGTTTTCGAGAACCTTTGCCAAAAAAGAAGGGCGGGAGGACGTTTCCCGCGAAGAGCTGGAAAAATTCGGCTCCGGGGCGCTGCGCCGCGCCGCCCGCGAGGGCGATGCGGAAAACGGGTGCTTCCTCGCCGGCGAATCCGCCGGCATGGTCAAGCGGGAGCAGACGGCGAAGGAAATCATCGAAGAGATGTTCGGCCAGGCCGAGCGTCTGCTGGGCGGTGCTGCAAAATGGGTCGGATAGCGTTTCTGTTCAGCGGCCAGGGCACCCAGTACACGGGCATGGGGCGCTCGCTGTGGAACGCCTCCCGGGCGGCGGAAGAGGTGTTTGCCCTTGCCGATAAGATCCGGCCGGGGACTTCAAACCAGTGCTTCTCCGCGCCGAAAGAGGTCCTTTCGCTGACGGAAAACACCCAGCCGTGCGTCTACTGCGTCGATTTGGCGGCGGCCCAGGCCCTGCGCGGCGCGGGAATCCGGCCGGCGGCGGTCGCGGGCTTTTCGCTTGGGGAAATCGCCGCGCTGACCTTTGCGGGCGTTTTTTCGCCGGAGGACGGCTTTTCGCTGGTCTGCTGGCGGGGGCGCTTCATGAACGAGGCGGCGGAGCGGAATCCCGGCGGAATGGCCGCCGTGCTCAGGCTTTCCGACGAAAAGGTCGCACAGCTGTGCGGCCGCTGTAAAAAAGTGTATCCGGTCAACTACAACTGCCCGGGGCAGGTCGCGGTCGCAGGCGACCGGGCGGAACTGCCGGGCTTTTGCAGAGAGGTTGCGGCGGCGGGGGGCAGGGCCGTTCCGCTGGCGGTCAGCGGTGCGTTCCATTCGCCGTTCATGTCCCCCGCGGCGGAAAAGCTGCGGGCGGAGCTGGCCGCTTTTTCCGTATCGCCGCCTACCGTGCCGGTCTATTCCGATTTTTCGGCAAAGCCCTACGGTGCGGAGCCGGACGAAATCAGGCGGGCCGCCGCCCTGCAGGTGAACCACCCGGTTTTCTGGCGGAAAATTCTGGAGGCAATGCGCAAGTCGGGCATCGACACCTTTGTCGAAACGGGGCCGGGGAAAGTGCTCAGCGGCCTCGTGAGAAGGACGCTGCCCGGCGTGGCCATCTATCATGTGGAAGACGCGGAGACGCTGGGCAGAGCGGTTTCCGCCCTCGGGAAAAAGGAGGAAAGGGCATGCTGAAAGGACAGACCGCGGTCGTGACGGGCGGCTCGCGCGGAATCGGGCGCGCCGTGACGCTGAAACTGGCGGAAAACGGGGCGGACGTCGCCGTCGTGTATGCCGGCAACGAGCAGGCGGCGCAGGAGGCCTGCGCGCTGGCCGGGCGCTTTTCCGTCCGGTGCCGCGCGTACCGGTGCGACGTCTCCGACTTTTCGCGGACCAAGGCGCTGGTGGAAAATATCCTTTCCGACTTCGGGCAGATCGACGTGCTGGTCAACAACGCGGGCATCACGCGGGACGGCCTGGTCGCGACCATGAAGGAGCAGGACTTCGACGCGGTCGTCGCCACGAACCTCAAGGGTGCCTTCAACATGATCCGGCACTGCAGCCGGCATTTTCTGCACAGGCGCAGCGGGCGGATCGTCAACATCAGCTCCGTGGCGGGCCTGCGCGGCAACGCGGGGCAGGCGAATTACGCCGCGGCGAAGGCGGGCATCGTCGGCCTGACCAAGTCGGTGGCGAAAGAGCTCGCCGGCAGGGGCGTGACCTGCAACGCCATCGCGCCCGGCTTTATCGATACGGACATGACGCGGAAGATGACCGAAAAGGCGCGGGACGCGGTGGTGTCCGCCATCCCGCTCAAGCGCGCCGGCCGCCCGGAGGACGTGGCCGAGCTGGCGGCTTTTCTGGCGGGGCCGGGCGCGGCCTACATCACGGGCGAAGTCATCCGCGTCGACGGAGGGCTTTGCATCTGAAGGCCCGGAATTTTGGAATCCACGGGAGGGTACTATGAGCAGAAGAGTGGTTGTGACCGGCATGGGCGCCGTGACGCCGGTGGGAAATGATGTAAAAACCTTCTGGGACGGCCTGGTTTCTGGCAAAAACGGAATCGGTCCCATCACCAAGTTCGACGCTTCCGGCTACAAGGTGAAGCTGGCCGCCGAGGTCAGGGACTTCCATCCGGAAGATTATATGGAAAAGCCCATGCTCCGCAGGACCGACCTTTACTGCCAGTACGCAATGGCCGCGACCGCCCAGGCGATGGAGGACAGCGGCATCGCGGGCAAGGTCGCGCCGGAGCGCCTCGGCGTCTATATCGGCTCCGGCATCGGCGGCATGAAGACCTTCATCGAGGAGTGCACCAAGCTCAACGCCGGCGGCCCGCGGAAGGTTTCGCCGCTCTTCATCCCGAAGCTGATTGCCAACATCGCGGCCGGCAACGTCGCGGTGCGCTACCATGCGCAGGGGCCTTCCCTGTGCGTCGTGACCGCGTGTGCGACCTCGGCCCACTGCATCGGGGAGGCGTACCGCGCGATCCAGCGCGGCGACGCGGATGCGATCATCACCGGCGGGGCCGAGGCGACCATCAACGGCCTCGGCATCGCGGGCTTCACGAACTGCATGGCGCTGTCGAAATCGCAGGACCCGGCCCGCGCCTCCATCCCGTTCGACCGGGAGCGGAACGGCTTCGTAATGGGCGAGGGCGGCGCGATTCTGATTCTGGAGGAGTATGAGCATGCCCTTTCCCGCGGCGCCAGGGTCTACGCCGAGTTGTGCGGCTACGGCAACACGAACGATGCCTACCACATGACGGCGCCGCAGCCGGACGGCATCGGCGCCGCGCGGGCCATCCGCGCCGCCGTGCGGGAGGCGGGCGTCGCCCCGGACGCGAAGCTCTACATCAACGCGCACGGCACCAGCACGGCCCTCAACGACAGGACGGAGACGCTGGCCTTCAAGCGGGCACTCGGCCCGCAGGCGCGCACCGCGCTTGTCAGCTCGACAAAATCCATGACGGGCCACATGCTCGGCGCCACCGGCGCGGCGGAGGCCATCGCGGCCGTCCTCGCCCTGAAGACGGGCGTGGTGCCGCCGACCATCGGCTACCGCGTGCCGGACCCGGAGTGCGACCTCGACTATGTTCCGAACAAGGCGAGAAAAGCGAAGCTGGACTTTTCGCTTTCGACCAACCTCGGTTTCGGGGGGCATAACGCCTGCCTCGTTTTTCGGAAGGCGCAGCAGCAATAGACAGAGCGGAAAGGGAGACAGAAGGAATGAAACTGGAGGAGATCCGTTCCCTCGCCAAAATCATGGAGGAATCCGGCCTGACCGGCCTTGAAGTTTCCAGTCAGGACGGGAAAATCCGGCTGGAAAAACGGCCGCCCGCGCCCGTGCCGGCGCCTTTGCCCGCCGCGGCTTCCGGCGGAGTTCCGGCGGCCATCCAGGAGTGCGGGACGGCCCGGAAAACCGCGGAAGGCCCGCATTACAAAGAGATTAAAAGCCCGATGGTCGGCGTCTTTTACACGGCGCCCACGCCGGAGAGCGAGCCGTATGTGAAGGTCGGCAGCACCGTGAAAAAGGGCGACGTGCTCTGCGTGATTGAAGCCATGAAGCTGATGAATGAAATCAATTCCGACCAGGACGGCGAGATCGCCGAAATCTGCGCGGAAAACGGCTCGGTCGTGGAGTACGGCCAGACCCTTTTCAAGCTGCGCTGAACGCGCGCGTCCGGCCCTTCCGCGCGGGGCGGGCGGCACCATCATTTCGGCGCGGAGAAACGGCGGAGTTCGATGAACAGAGAAGGCCTGAAACAGATTTTGCCGCACCGCGAGCCGATGCTCCTGCTGGACGAGGCGGAGCTGAAGGAAGAGAACCTCGCGGTGGGGCGCTATACGGTAAAAGGGGACGAATGGTTCCTGCAGGGGCACTTTCCGGGTATGCCCATCGTCCCGGGGGTGATTCAGTGCGAGATGTTGGCGCAGACCTGCTGCATGCTGCTCGCCGACCGGGTCAAAGGGCATATTCCCCTGTTCGCCGGCCTTGACCGGGTCCGGTTCCGGAACAAGGTCCTGCCCGGCGATACTCTGGAGATGGAATGCAGCCTGGTCCGGAGCCGCCCCCCCTTCTATTTTGCAAAAGGGCGCGGGAGCGTGAACGGGAAAACGGCCGTCAGCGCCGAGCTTTCGTTTGCCCTGGCTCCGAAAAATAAGGAGTGAAAGCCGTGTTTTCAAAAATCCTGATTGCCAACCGCGGGGAGATTGCGGTCCGCATCATACGCGCGTGCAAAGAGATGGGCATCGCCACGGTCGCGGTGTTTTCGGAAGCGGACCGGGATTCCCTGCCCGTGAGCCTTGCGGACGAAAGCGTGTGCATCGGCCCCGCGCAGGCCAAGGACAGCTACCTGAACATCACGGCGATCATCTCGGCGGCCGAGGCGACCGGCGCCGGCGCCATCCACCCGGGGTACGGGTTCCTTTCGGAGAACGCGAAGTTCGCGGCCCTGTGCGAGGAGTGCAAAATCGTCTTCATCGGCCCGCCGTCGGGCGTGCTCGCCCGCATGGGCGACAAGGACATGGCCCGCCGCACCATGCGGGCCGCCGGCATCCCGGTGATTCCCGGCAGCGAAAGGGTCGAAAACGTGGAGCAGGCCGGGGCGGAGGCGGAAAAGATCGGCTTCCCCTTGCTGATAAAAGCCAGAAGCGGGGGCGGCGGATGCGGCATCCGGCTGGTCCGGACGCCAGAGGAGTTCCCCGGCGCGTTCGCCGTCGCCTCGGCGGAGGCGCGCCTGGCGTTCGGGGACAGCGCCGTCTATCTTGAAAAATACCTCTACCCGGCCAAGCATGTCGAGATGCAGGTGCTCTGCGACGGGCAGGGGCACACGGTGGTCCTCGGCGAGCGCGAGTGCTCCGTCCAGCGCAAGCACCAGAAACTGCTGGAAGAAAGCCCGGCGCCCACCCTCGACCCGCGGACCCGCGCCAAAATGGCGCAGTACGCGGTCCGCGCCGTGCAAACGGTCGGCTATGTGAACGCCGGAACGGTCGAGTTCCTTGTGGACGACAGGCAAAACGCCTATTTTATGGAGATGAACACCCGCCTGCAGGTGGAGCACGGCGTGACGGAGATGATGACCGGAATCGACCTGGTCAAGTGGCAGATCCGCATCGCCGCCGGGCTTCCCCTCAATTTCGGGCAGAAGGACGTCTCGCCGGGCGGCCATGCGATCGAGTGCCGCATCAACGCCGAAAACCCGGACCTCAATTTCCGGCCAAGCTGCGGGAAAATCACACTGCTGCACATCCCGGGCGGCCCGTGGGTGCGGTTCGACACCGCGCTGTTTCAGGATTACACCGTTCCGCCGTTTTACGATTCGCTGATCGGGAAGCTCATCGTCCACGCGCCGACGAGGGAAGAGGCCATCCGCAAAATGCAGGCCGCGCTCTGCGAGCTGGTCATCGGCGGGGTGGACACCAACGCCGACCTGCAGCGGAAAATCCTCGCCCGGCCGGAGTTCCGGTCCGGGCGGTACCACACCGACCTGATGGAGAAACTGGAGGCATCCGAAAAAAATGCTGACGAAAAATCTGTTCAGAAAACCGGCTAATCCGCTGGAGTGGTACGACAGCATCCGCGGCAAAAAAAACACAAGGCCGGATATTCCGGAGCAGATGTGTGTTTCGTGCCCGAAGTGCAAAACCATCCTGCTGACGGGCGATTTGAGCGAAAGCGCCCACGTCTGCCCGAAATGCGGCTACCATTTCCGCATCAACGCGCGGCAGCGCATCGGTCTGATTGCGGACAGGGACACCTTCCGGGAGCGGGACGCGCAGATGTCTTCCAGCAACCCGATCGATTTTCCAAACTATGAGAAAAAGCTGTGGCACGCCCGCCTGCAGAGCGGCGAAAACGAGGCCGTCGTCTGTGGGACCGCGTCGGTGGGCGGATTCCCCTGCTGCCTGTTCGTGATGGATTCGCATTTCATGATGGGGAGCATGGGGACCGTGGTCGGGGAAAAGGTCACGCGCATTTTTGAGTACGCCCTGCAGAAATCCCTGCCCGTCATCGGCTTTACGGTTTCCGGCGGCGCAAGGATGCAGGAAGGCACCCTTTCCCTGATGCAGATGGCGAAAACGAGCGCGGCGGTCAGGCGCCACAGCGATGCGGGCAACCTGTATGTCGCCGTGCTGACCGACCCCACGACGGGCGGGGTCACGGCGAGCTTCGCCATGGAGGCGGACATCATCCTGGCGGAGCCGGGTGCCCTGATAGGCTTCGCGGGCCCGCGCGTGATTGAGCAGACCATGCGGAAAAAACTGCCCCCCGGCTTTCAGCGGGCCGAGTTTCTGCTGGAAAAGGGATTCCTGGACGATGTGGTGCCGCGGCGCGGCCAGAGGGAATATCTGGCGCGGCTGCTTTCGCTCCACCAAAGGAGGGCCTGATATGGAGGCGTACGAACGGCTCGCCGCGGCGCGCGCAAAGGGAAGGCCGTCCGGGCTCTGCTACATCCGCAACATCTTCACCGATTTTGTGGAGATGCACGGCGACCGGCGCTTTGGCGACGACGGCGCGATTGTGGCCGGAATCGCCCGCCTGGGCGATTTGCCGGTCACGGTGGTGGCCAACGAAAAGGGCGACAGCACCAGGGAGCGCATCCGCCGCAATTTCGGCTCCGCCCACCCGGAAGGGTACCGCAAGGCGCTGCGCCAGATGAAGCTGGCGGAAAAGTTCGGCAGGCCGGTCGTCTGCTTTGTCGACACGGCCGGCGCGTTCTGCGGCATTTCCGCAGAAGAGCGCGGGGAAGGCGAGGCGATCGCCGAAAACCTGATGGAGATGAGCGCCCTGCGGACGCCCATCCTCTCGGTATTCGTCGGCGAAGGCGGAAGCGGCGGCGCCCTCGCGCTCGCCGTCGCCGACGAGGTCTGGATGCTGGAAAACGCCTGCTACTCCGTGATTTCTCCGGAAGGGTGCGCCAGCATTTTGTGGAAGGACAGCTCGAAAGTCCGGGAGGCCAGCCGGTGCCTTAAAATGACGGCGGAGGACCTCCTCCGGCTCAGGGTGGTGGAACGCGTCTTCCCGGAATCCGGCGGCTTCGATCAGGTGTATGCCACCTTGAAAACGGAGCTGTACCGCGCGCTGCGGCAGAAAATCGCGCTGGACACCAACGTGCTGCTGCAGCGGCGCTACGACCGGTTCCGCAGGATGGGCGCCCGGCCGGAGCGGTAAAAGACCCGGTCCTTCGGGGCAAAGCGCGGATAGCGGAATGCCGCGGGACGTCGATTTTCAGTCGGCGCCTTTTTATTTTTCTCTTGACTTTCTGTATCATTTGTATTATATATTATAATATAAATAATTATAAATTCTATAGATAAGGAAAAGCCGATGCTGCTAAAAATCGATATGACGAGCGAAGTGCCGATTTATCGGCAAATCCGCGACGGGGTCGTGCTCGGGGTCGCCGGCGGCCGGCTGAGCGCCGGGGAGTCCCTGCCCACCGTGCGCCAGCTGGCGGGGGACATCGGCGTAAACCCCATGACCGTCAACAAAGCCTATGCGCTTCTGAAAAAAGAAGGGCTCATCGTCGTCGACCGCAGGCGCGGCGCCCGGATTGCCGTTCCTCCGGGGACGAACGAGCAGTTCGGCCCCGGCTTCGACCGCCGCGCGGCGCTTTTGATTTCGGAGGCGCGCATCCGCGGGGCTTCCAAACGGGAGATTTCGGAACATGTATCCGAACTGATTGACGGGATTTACGGGTGAAAGGGGAATCACGAATGCTTCTGTCGCTGCTGATTGTCTCGTGGCTGATCTTTGTGACGACGACCGCCTCCGCGCTGTTTTTCAGAGAGAGAACCCGCGGCGGGCTGCTGGGGATTTTTCTGCTGCGCACCCATGCGGAGTCGCCGCAGGCGAAGAAAGTCGCCGCCGCCTTTGCGAAGGCGTGCCGGTGCGCCCTGCTGGCCGCCTTCGGGTGCAGTTTTCTGCTGCTGACGCGGTGGATGAGGCCGTATGCGGGGATTTACCTGCTGGTTCTGGCCTTCGCCCATTTTTCTTCGACCTGGATGATTCTGCGGCATTACCGGGAAAAACTGCGGGCCGTAAAGCAGAAAAACGGATGGGCGGAGCGCCCGGCGGGCGTCGTTACGGTGGACCTCGGCGTGTCGCGGGAAAAGGGAAAGTCCGCCGTTTCCGCCGCGTGGGTCTGGCTGTTTTTCCTGCTCAGTTTTGCCCCTCTGCTGTACCTGAGCCTGACGCCGGCGGCCCGGGAGACTTTTCCCGTCGGTTTCAGCCTGATTGGCCCGCTGTGCCAGACGGGCGCGGTTTTCCTGTATTATCAGATGAAAAATCTGCATGCGCCGGCGGTGGAAGGGGAACCGGAAAAGAACCGGGCATGCGCCCGGGCGGAAGAGCGCATCAATACGGCTTCGGCCGTGCTGGTGGCCTTCTTCTTTCTGATTTTCTGGATTTTGCTCCATGCTTTTATCGTGTTTGACGGCGGCGCGCTGCCGACCGTTTTGCTGGCTTTTGCGACGGTGCTGTGCCTGATTTGGGCCGCGCAGCGGCAGCGCCGGAAAATCCGCGCCGCGGAAGACCGGATTTTCGGCGGCCTGCCGGAGGACCCGGCCGGCGGAGAAGTTCCGGAAGAGGTTTGGAAATGGGGCTGCTACTGCAATCCGCAGGACCCGAGGCTCTTTGTGCCCAAGCGGATTGCGAGCATGGGGTGGACCGTCAACATCGGCAGGCCGGGCGGCAGAGCGCTTCTTTTTACCATTTTTGCGCTGATTGCCGTCCTGGTCGGCGTCCTCCTGTACGGGAACGTCAAAGACTATGCCGTCACGGTCCGTGATTCGAGCCTTTCCGTCGACGCCGCCCTGTATGACACGACGGTCGAAAAAAGACAGGTGGCCTCCGTTTCCGTCGTCGATTCTCTGCCGGACGGGACCAGGACCAACGGCTATGCGGGTGCCGAAAAGAGCTACGGCCACTTCACGCTGAACGGCTACGGCAAATGCATGCTCTACCTGTACCGCGACGTGGGCCGGTATGTGGTCCTGAAGCTCGGCGGAAACGACCCGGCATATCTGATCCTCAATGGAAAATCGCCGGAGGAGACGCAGAATCTGTATCGGGAAATCCGGCGGTGGCTTGAAGAATGATTTCTTGAAAAATCCGTGCCGGAATTTTCTTTGATTCTTCCGGCTCCGTATGCTATACTGAAACCTGTCTTATAGATTTTTAGCAGGAGGGTCTGTCGATGAGCAGCGAAAACGCCAAAGAGGACGTCAAAACGATGGAAGAAGCGTACGAGCCGGAGCGGGCGCAGGCCAAAAAGTGGTCCGTGTTCGTGGAATCCGACGCCGTGAACTTCTTTACCGCCAATAAGATTGAGAAGATGACGATTGAGGACGGCAACGGGAACAAGGCGAAGCTCTCAAGGACCAAGGACGGCGGCATCAAAATTGATTCCACTTCTTCGGTAATCCTTTGAACCGGTTTTCCG
>ENA-UOOE01000157-UOOE01000157.1-fermentation-metagenome-genome-assembly--contig:-NODE-157-length-70637-cov-119.147871_pt1 | contig 70637 bp, 58 predicted proteins | sample MGYA00245776_ERZ724021 | MGnify/ENA primary metagenome ERZ724021 (study PRJEB28704, sample SAMN03018321) | fermentation metagenome | biome: anthropogenic terrestrial biome; feature: soil... | reverse complement strand
TTTTCGCTCACTTCGTTCGCTCAAGAGGGCTGAATTATAATGAAGATATTTAGCTGAGTCAGGAGAGCAGATTTATGATTATCAAAAACTGACTTCCAACGCGATGAAAGGCTCATTTATTTGAGTTCCATTTTGGGCTACGCGTCATACCTTTTAAAAAGGCTTATCACAAACTTTCAAGAAAAGTTTGATCAAAACCCGAAAGCGAGACGGCAAAAGTCTATTTTTAGAATTAATCAATAATTTATGGACAGGACTAAAATGGATAACATTATACCGTGATGCAAAATTATGAAAAAATGAATTTTACTGCGAGAAATGGGTTTATGACTGAAATAATTACGTGAAATTTGAAAATGTATTTTTTACCTCACCACAAGCCAATCAATTTTAGAGAATACAAAAACATAATTCCTGACAGGATATTGAGTGCTACAAGTTGACCTTTCCTTTTCTTCCATCTTTTTACCATGATATGGTTTACCCAGTAAGCCATCGAAGTAGCCAGCATCCCAACCACGAAAGCAACAAAAACATCAGGGAGCCCAAAAATTTTACTGAGAATAAATCCAATACCTCCAACCACGCACACTGGACAAACCATACTATCCTCTTGCTCTTTGGTCTTTATCTGAAACTCTGGGATTTATCTTAAACTTTAATTTCCGATTTTTATATTCAGACTTTAAGATTTTCCGTTTTTTATATTAGGACTTTAAGATTAAGTCTATTAGTCACATGCTTTTCATTTGGATTTGTTTTTCTCCTGTTGAATGACGGCAAGATCCAGGACTTTTTTAAACATTTCTTCATCAGTATCATTTCGTCCAACAAACCTAGCCTGGGATATATCCGTGCTGACATTCCCATTCTCTTGCATATAGACATATGTTCCATTTTCAATGCCAACAATCACAAAGGAGTAAGGAATAATTTCTACGTCGAAATAGTATCCAAGTTCAGGACTTTTGTCTACATCTACGGACACAATAGTTGCTTTTCCTTGATATTTTGCTGCTAGTTCTTTAAGGACGGGCTTTAAAGACCGGCACTCTGGGCACCATCTAGCTCCTATTTTCACAAATACAGGAGTTTTCTGAAGGGACGTGTTTATCTGCTCCAGTTGGGTTATAACAACAACATTATTATCCGCACTTATTCCAAAGTTTGTGGAATTATTCTGGGAGTTTTCATCACATCCAGCCGTAAAGAGTACTGACACAAGCAAGATCAGTAATATAACTGATTTCTTCATGTTAGCCTTCCATTATATTCACTATTATACGATTGATTCTTGTACGATTGATTCTTAAAATCCGTTGATGTAAATTTATCAGTGACAATTACAATAATTAACTTTTAGAATCATTTTGACGTCTCTGTATATAGAAAATAATAAACCTAAATTTATTTTCATAAGAGGCATAAATGTATACAACTAGAGAATAAATAAAAATAGCCGAAGAATTTATCCTTATCATAAAAATTTATGAAAATTATATAATCTATTAAATTTTGTTGACGTTGTTTTCAGGGTATACCTAATATTGTCTCTATATTGTCTCTAGCTTTTTGTTCCTCGCTTCGGTGAGGATAGAATATACTTCATTGACATTGTTTAAGGAAATTTCTTGCCTGAGTGTTTATCTTTTATAGACTATAATTTAAAAAATGGGAATTGATGTTGTTTATTGACCCAGCGCTGAAAGCATCATTTACTGTTCTTTAATCCAATTTGAGTGCATTTATAGTCTTATATAGTCCTCGCTTTTTCTCCATTTGAAAAAGGCTTGCAATTCCTTACTTTCCTTTATTCCATAGTTTACAGTTCATTTCACTAAAAATACAGCTGCAAAACAGTAATTTCGGGCATAATTCCTCATATTTGTGCAAATCTTCCATAGAGCACATTTTTCTTAGTATTTTAGTCCTAAGAATTTTTTGGTAATTTATTCCTCTTCATGAAGGTTCTCTACCTGCTTGAATAATTTATATGAAAGATTACATTTTTATAGACAATTCAGTGTATTTTTATTGGGAAGTAGTTTTACTAAACTGCAAAAAGTAATTGTGGGGGAAATTATTACGAAGAAACTAGATATTTTTCACCTGAGGATAGCTACAAGCCTTTTGATTGTGCTTTCAACTCTTCTAATTTCATTAGCATTAACTGAGGAGGCAGATGTCAATTTAGAAGACGAAAAAGATAAAACAGATTTCGCATCAATGTATAATGAAACTGAATTAATTGATCAGGAAATAGGCCTGAACTTCCGGTTTCTTATATCCATGCTTCAAATGTTTGACCTTAACCTCATAAACGGGACCCTTAACTCTCGTGTCGAGGAATACCCATCTCTGCAGCCTACAATCGAAGGGACAGAGGCAGGCATAGCAACAGCGGATTCTATACTCGATGTATTGGAATCGAATCCTGAAAACTTGAGTGAGATGAAAGAGTCCCTGATCTCCTTAAATGAAAATATGGCACAGCTTAATGCAAGCCTCAAATATCCGGACAGCATGATCGAAGCTGCCAACTCAACCCTTGGAGAGCCTGAGAGCACCACACCTATGATTGTGGATATGTTCAAAAGCTTAAAATCAATGACAGAAACTCTTGAGTGAAAACTTCGACATTAAAATCAGAGGAAATTACTAAACTTGTGGGCCTAGTAAGCAAATTTAGATAAATATTCAGATTGATGCTGATTATTTTAAGCCGATATTCCTGTCGGCAGATTAATTTTGTTTTTGGCGATCTGCAAGAAAAACTACAATCTTGAATCTTCTTGAAAAGAAATACAGTTAAGGTTCAAAATATGGATTTTTATAGTTAAAATACCCAGAAAGGACTGTAACCATATAAAGTACATTAACTCTACAACACAAAATAGAAAAATTCAAAAGCTTTCTGAGTAAGGTAAGGAAAATTGCCTTTTCAAGCTTCAGCCGCATGTTAATCAATGAACTCTTCTAACGAATCGATAAATGACTCTAATTTTCTTCTCACCTCATCCAAATTATGCTTCCCTTCCATGCGCCATATCTCATGGTCCTCAAAATCGTACAATATTGATAGTGGTAACGTATTTTCGTCGTATTTGCTTTTTCTTTCCGGGCAATTTCCCACGCTTACAACTTCAACAAACAGCGCATTGTTAAATTTTGGTTCTGTCATCAATAGCTCATGCATGAAAAAGATTAAGTCCTGGCTGTCCTTGTTGCTGGTGGATTTTATGTTAATCCGATATACCAGTTTGTTGCCATAGTACGAAAACAACAGACGCTGCAAAACAGTATTTATTGTCTCATCAGGGTGGATTTTCGCTTCATTGAGCCTGTCATGAAGATTCTGCGTGATTCTCACATTTTCCGTAGTATGCGAGAGTTCCGGAAAACTCCTTTTCCTACCGTTAATGATGAACCAGTAACTACCGTTTTCATGTATAAGCTGGCAGGTGTCATCGTATCGAGCTAGTAATTTTGTAATTATCGTACTCTTAGACTCCCACGCACTATCACTATTTCTATCTCTACAAAAGTCGAGGGCTTCGTAGAGTTCAGCACTAACTTTAATGGTCTTTGTTTCCACGGGTGTACCTCAATCTGGAGCATACATCTGGTTAATATATAAATAACGTTCGCCATGGCACTCAAGGAAAATCCTCTTGTGTGCTGTGGCACTACTTGCAGGCTTGGTAAGAAAACAAATGGATATGATAATGATTCACCCCAGTTAAACTCCCTGATTAAACAAACCCCCAAATGTTTTTCAATCAGTGAAGTCTACACGGATATGCAATACTCATCTAAACAAAATCTTGAATTGGTAGGTGTTATTGGTGGAACTCTATATATACTCTTTAAAAAGAACGTAACTGTAAAATCCAGAGGTCCAACCACGTGGTCAAAAATGTATCATTACTTCCAGTTTAATAGAGATGAATTCATGAAGCACTACCACAAGAGAAGCAATATTGAATCTACAAATGCAGCCATTAAGAGGAGGTTCGGATAGACTTTGAAGTCTAAGAATCCAGTTGCTCAGGTGAATGAATTATTAGCTAAGATTATAGCGTATAATTTAACTGTAGTAATCCATGAGATGTATGAAAATGGGATTAATCCAGAGTTCTTAAGTATCAATACAAGTAATATGAATTAATTATTTATTTTTTTGTTTTAAACTGTGATTAAATTTTTGTCTTAAAAGCTTACCAATATCACAACTGTAAAAAGGCTCATATTCACTAACATAATGTACAGGGAACACTTCTATATTTAATTTACAATTTCTATATTCTGATGTGTTTATAAAATCATATATGGCTTGTTGATCATGATAGGAGGGCGCGCTTCCTCGCTTACAGCATACACACCCCATCCAAGTAGTATTTTTAGGATATTTAGAATTGTAATCCGATGAAACTTTATCCTTAAATTTGTTATACGTGTTCATTATTTGCAATAGAGCGTGATCAATATCATTCTCATCACTTTTTAATTCAGTTAAACACATAATTTCCTCTAAAGTATCGCCTTTACTATAATAGATAAGTAAATCACAAACTTTATTACTTTTTTGAGAAGAATCTGCCTCTAAATGACTTACTTTCTTATGACGAGTGATTTTTTTACTACATTTATTAGATTCTTGCTCAGTATTATAACAGTAATTACGGAATCCTGGTTTTAGTACACAATTTTCAGTATGGTTGTCGTCTATTTTAAAGAAAAGAACTTTTTCATCTTTTGAATCGCGCTCAAAATATACTTTTACTTTATTTTCATTGTAACAAGTGTCTCCAAGCAAACACGTTGCTATGAGCATATTAAATGGCATTTAGACATCTTCCATATTTAGTATATTGTAAAAAATTCTTTGTAGTTCGTCGGAAATATTACCGAATGTTCCCCAATTTATGAAGCCGCTATCGTTTAGTAATTTAGTTATTTCACCGTATTCAAAAAGGTATACACTGACTTTATCTTTAGATAATAATGAATTTTTATCTTTTAAGTACAATAAATCTTCAATTTCTGATATGTTTTCAGCTGTTGCTTTGTCTTCTGCTCTTATCATATTAGAAAGGTGCTCAACAATATAGGGGCTGTGAGTTGTGATAATGACTTTTAGACCTGCATTAATCATCATTCCCAAAAATTCAGCACATTGTGCCTGTGCTAAAGGATGAAGATTCATCTCGGGTTCGTCTATTACAATTAAATCCCCTCTCATTGCCACAAATCGAAGATAAAATACCAGAGGAGCTAAATCTTTCACAAATGAAGAAGCAGCTTGTAAATCAAGTATTTCTTTATCTTTGAATTTGTAAATAATATGTAGCGACCCATCCCTTTTCCTAAAAACATCAACTGAGCCATTTAAAATGTTCTTCTCTAGAATTTCTGCTAAATGAGTGTAATTTTTGATATCTGCGTTTTTTTCAGCAAGTTTCAATCGATTAATTTTAACAAGTTCATCTGAAGATTCCCATAGAATATTGAAAAGACTTCCAAAAGGAGAGAAAGGAGACGATTTGAACGTTATTTTATTTATTTTCTCATCAATATCTTCCCTTTTTTTATCCCCAACTACTTTCCCAAGTGCGCCGAAACCAATCATCTGCACTAGACCGGTTCTTTCAGAAGGCAAAAAATGTACATTTGGATAAAAAGCCCGATGTATTAACTGAAAAACTTGAAGCGCTATGAATCTCCTTATAAGTGCAACTGGAATCTCCTTTATTTTTCCTTCTGTTTCTGTTATGAAAAATAAATCAAAATCGCCTTTTTCTTTATGGCATGACAAAATCGCATTACCGTTTTTATCTACCGAAATATTATTTTCAAGTTTCCATGATTTAATTATGTCTAGAGAATTTTCAAAACGTTCTTCTATTTCAAAATTTATATTTAGGGTATCAAAATTTAGTCTCGAAGACATTAAAACTTCTGGCAAATTTGACGGGATTAACCTAATTAAATCTTTAAGATAATATTTATAATATTTTTCAAATATTTCAGTTATATTTATTTTGCTATGCCCTTCATCTAAAATCTGTTTAACAATATTGTCAATAAAACTATATTCTTCTGGCTGGTTCTCTGAGTAATAATCCATGAAATTATTATAAGCACCAATAGAAAACAAAGATCCTATTGTATATGCAGTCCACGTTTTTCCAGAATTATTCGGGCCGACAAACACAGTTAATGGTTTTAATTCAAATGTGCCCTTTTTAACTGCACCTAAATTTTCAACTGTTACTCGCATCTTATCCATACTCAAGTCACTCCTCTAATAAATAATCACCGATTTTGATAAAAATACTACTTGTAAGATTATATAATATAATTTTTGGATATATAGTGAATAAATATTTTAAATTTTGTACAACGTGGAATCTTGAAATATATTACACTGTAATTATAGTTGATCCACATTAAACTTATTTATATATTTTAGTATCGATTATTTAGATCCAAATCTCCCAATTTTATCTCTCTTTTACACTTGCACCTAAACTCTTCATTCTGCACCTAAAGTAAGTCAAAAATCCTACTTTAGGTGCAAAGCCTCCTTATCCAAAACCTATTTATACAAAGCACTTCATTAGACGTTGATGTACACAAATATACGTTAGTGGTAAATAATGAACTCTTCAATTCTTCATATCCTCAACACAACAAAAACCCGTATTCAGGCTTTAGGGCCACAGATATACCGTGAAGACCCGGGGATGAAATTTGAGAAAAGGGATTTTTTCTCAGTGGTAGAAGATGCGAAAGCCGACGGACGGATACCTGTAATTGCAGAGGTCAAGCCAGCATCGCCAGGTAGAACTTTTCGGGACATTCCGCCTACAACGGCTGCAGAGCTTGCATGGGAAATGGAAGAGGCTGGAGCAGTTGCAGTATCGGTCCTGACCGAGCCAGAAGTATTCAGAGGTTCACTTGAAAACCTGGATGCAGTTCGAAATGCAGTATGCTTGCCTGTCCTGAGAAAAGACTTCATTATTGATAGGGTACAGCTTGAAGAAGCTCAAAGTGATCTTGTGCTTCTGATTGCAGATATTCTTGGGGAAGAACTCGGAGAGTTCGTAGAACTTGCCCTTGAAAAAGGATTTGAGCCCCTAGTAGAGGTTCACAACAGAAAAGAACTCGATTTAGCTCTGGAAACGAGTGCCAGATTAATAGGAATAAATAACCGAGACTTTGAAACCCTCAAAATCAATCTCGGTACTACAGAAGAGCTGGCTCCCCTTATAAGGGAATGTGACCTCGATCACGGGACCAAGCATCTGATAATAAGCGAAAGCGGGATGAACAATCCTGGAGATGTCAGACGAGTAATCCAGGCAGGTGCAGATGCCGTGCTGATAGGCTCTGCGCTTATGGAAAGTGCTTCTGTTTTTGATAAAACGAAAGAATTCGTCCAGAGCGCTGGTTGGCGTTAATAACTGTTTTTTCAGACTTTTCGGAGCTTTCAACCTGCTGGACGGGATGAAAAATCCACTCAAAATTGACTCGAAATTCATTCAAAATTCATTCAAAATTACTCAAAACGAAATTTTGCTTCAATCACGAGACCAAAAACTGTGCTGTCAGGCACGATATCAGAATCATGTTACAGGTTAAATCAAAAAGATAAGGGAGTAATCGAATTGACAGAAACTAAAGTTTTAGAATATCTTACAAAAGACTCATGTTTAAATGAGCTCGCAGGTTCGAAAATTGGTGATACAGGCCAGGTAAAAGGAAAATACGGAAAATACGGGGGACAGTACGTACCCGAAGTGCTCATGCCGGCTTTAGAAGAACTGGAAGAAGGATACGAGCGATATAAAAACGATCCCGGATTCCTTGCCGAGCTTGACCATTATCTGCGAGATTTTGCAGGCAGAGAAACACCTCTCTATTTTGCCCCGAATCTGAGCAAAAAATACGGGTCAAAGATTTACCTTAAAAGGGAAGACCTTGTGCACGGAGGAGCCCACAAGTTAAATAATGCCATAGGGCAGGCCCTGCTTGCAAAATATATGGGGAAAACCAGGCTTATAGCCGAAACAGGTGCAGGGCAGCATGGGACTGCAACGGCTATGGCAGGGGCGAACCTTGGATTTGAAACTGTTGTATACATGGGGGCCAAGGACGTCAAAAGGCAGCAGATGAACGCCTACCGCATGGAACTCATGGGCACTGAAGTAAAACCCGTGGAAACCGGCTCAAAAACTCTTAAGGATGCTATTAATGAGGCTTTCAGGGACTGGGTCACTAACATAGGAAATACGCATTACCTTATAGGCTCGGTTGTGGGGCCTCATCCCTATCCTGTAATAGTAAGGGATTTCCAGAGCGTTATAGGGCGAGAAGTAAAGGAACAGATTTTGCAAAAAGAAGGGCGTCTACCTGACTCTATTATTGCCTGTGCAGGAGGCGGAAGTAATGCAATGGGGATTTTCCATCCATTTGTCGAGGATAAGGAAGTCAAACTGATTGCTGTCGAAGCCGGAGGAAAAGCCCTGAAATGTACGGAAAAAGCCGCTCTTCACTCGGCCTGCCTCTGTGCAGGAGAAGAAGGGATCCTGCACGGAGCAAGAACAAAGGTTCTGCAGGATAAAAATGGGCAGATCCTTGAATCCGAATCCATCTCAGCAGGACTTGACTACTCAGGAGTAGGGCCTGAATTAGCTTACCTGTCCGAAAGCGGTCGGGTTACAGCCCGGTATGCGACTGACAATGAAGCCCTTGAAGCTTTCCATGAACTGAGCAGGCTTGAAGGGATAATTCCTGCACTGGAATCTTCCCATGCCCTTGCTTACCTGAAGAAAGCATCTGAAGCCGGAGAATTGGGAGAGGTAGTGGTTGTAAACCTGTCTGGAAGAGGAGATAAGGATCTGGAAACAGTCCTGAGCCTGAGAGGAGGAATCTGAGATGGAACGGCAAAAAATCTCCGAAAGATTCTCCGAACTCAGGGAGAGAAAGGAAGGAGCCCTGATTTGCTACATAATGGCAGGAGACCCGTCCACAGAAAAAACCGGGGGAATTGTAAAGGCTCTGGTGGATGGAGGCGCAGATATCATAGAACTCGGTTTTCCCTTTTCAGACCCTGTAGCGGACGGCCCGACCATCCAGGTCGCAGGCCAGAGGGCACTTGCAGCCGGTATGGACACAGAGCGTTATTTTGAGCTTATTAAAACTCTCGATGCAGGGATTCCCCTTGTTTGCATGACCTATTACAACCCTGTGTTCAAGTATGGGGTGGAAAAATTTGTAGCACAGGCTGCTGATGCTGGAATAAGTGGATTGATAGTACCCGATATCCCGGTAGAAGAAGCAGCTGACCTGAAAAATAACTGCGAAAAACATGGGCTTGATCTGATTTTTCTCATCGCACCCACAACAACCGAGATAAGGGTCCAGAAAATTCTGGAAAGAGGCTCAGGTTTCCTTTACCTTGTCTCAAGGCTTGGGGTCACAGGAACTAGGGCGGATGTCTCGTCCTCGACCAGAGAGCTGCTTTCCAGAATAGAAACCGAGATTCCGAAGGCTGTGGGATTCGGGATATCTACAGGGAAGCAGGCCGCAGAAGTTCGAGAGGCAGGAGCGGATGCGGTCATAGTTGGCTCGGCTTTTGTCAGGATTATAGAGGAAGGAAAAGACGTAAACGAAAGGCTGGAAGCCCTTGCAAGGGAATTGAAATCCGGGATCAGAAGAGCTAGTTGAAAGAAAAAATCCGGGAAAATCAAGAACGCAAATAGTTGTGCGTAAAAAATTGCACATAAAAAGTTGCGAAAATTTTGAGATAAATCGGAAAGGGAGAAACCAGGAATTAAAGGGAGGAAGGGGAAAATGCAGAGATACATTCAAAAGCTGGAAGAGGGACGTGATCTAAGCCCCAAAGAAGCTGAAGCTGCAGTAGACAAAATCCTGAGTACTGCAAATGATGAAGAGATCGGGGCATTTCTGCTTGCTCTGAGGGCAAAAGGTGAAAAGCCCGAAGAAATTGCAGGCTTTGTAAGGGGAATGAAGAAAGCTGCAAACACAATCCAGCCCAATACTCCTTTCAGGCTTGTGGATACCTGTGGCACAGGAGGAGACGGCCTTAATACCATCAATATCTCGACCGCAGCCGCAATTGTTACTGCTGCAGCAGGCGTCCCTGTAGCCAAGCATGGAAACCGGGCTGCCACTTCAATGTCAGGGAGTTCGGATGTGCTTGAAGCCCTGGGAATTAAAATTGATCTGGAACCCGAACCTGTCAGGCAAACAATCGAAGAGATAGGAATAGGGTTCATGTCGGCTCCGGTTTTTCACCCGGCTATGAAGAGAGTTGCAGGGATAAGGAAAAAACTTGGAGTCCGTACGGTTTTCAATATTCTAGGGCCCCTGACTAACCCGGCAGGTGCAAAAGGGCAGGTGATAGGGGTCTTTGATAAAAAACTCTGCGAACCAATAGCCCATGCTCTTGCAGAACTTGGGACCGAGCATGCCCTTGTTGTACACGGAGACGGAATGGATGAGATCACAAATACGGGTGAAACCTATGTTGCGGAGTTAAAAGACGGCAAGGTTTCAACCTATATGTTGACTCCAGAAACTTTGGGCATGCTGCAGGCAAATCCAGGGGATATAAAGGGAGGCACTCCAAAAGAAAATGCAAGAGACCTGCTGTGCATTTTCAAAGGCAAGAAAGGACCAAAAAGAGACATAGTAGTCCTGAATGCGGCTGCAGCCCTTTATGTAGGCGGTATAGTGGGTTCTATCCGGCAAGCAATTCCTATTGCCGAAGATGCCATTGACAGCGGAAAGGTTATGGTAAAATTCAACCAGTTCAGGACTTATACTTCAGGATTTTACAGACAGAAAAATAAGGGCAGTCTTTCGATAAAAAGCATTGCGATGCGCTCCGGAACTTCCTTATTAAGCCCTGCCTCGGGAGAGAGGGCATGACAGTGAAAGTAAAAACAAGAACAAAAATCTGTGGAATCCGCAGCCCTGAAGAAATCGAAATAGCAGCTCTTTACGGAGCCGATGCAGTTGGGTTTATCACGGAGGTTCCTGTCGAAAGCCCTAGAAAGCTCGATTCCGAAACCGCTGCCTACCTTGTTTCCAGAGTTCCTGAAATTCTGAGTTCAGTACTTGTTATCATGCCTGAAAACGCAGATAAGGCTGTGGAACTGATTGAAAAGATAAAACCAGATATCGTGCAGATCCACTCCAATCTGCCCCTTCTCGAACTTGAAATAGTAAAGGAAAGGACAGGCATACCAATCATAAAAACTCTATCCGTACCTGCACAGGGAGAAACTTCAAGCGAGAAACCGAGAAATCAGGATTCGGTCTCAAGCCTGCTTGAAGAGGTAAGCCTTCTGGAAGAATCCGAGATTGTAGATTCTATCCTGCTTGATACGGCCAGGCCTGAAAAGCCAGGAGGCACAGGCTATGTACATGATTGGACCCTTAGCCAGCGAGTCTCAGAAGAAACGCGGCTTCCCCTGATCCTTGCAGGCGGGCTCAAACCTGAAAACGTGCGGGAAGCAATCAGGGCTGTTTCGCCTTATGCGGTGGACACGGCATCCGGGGTTGAGATCTCCGGGAAAAAAGATGCTGCAAAAATCAAAAGTTTTATTGAAGAAGTGAGGTGTGCCAATGCTTTCCTTTGACTTGGGAAAAGAGGAATTCAAAGATCTTGCTTCTGGAATAGGCCAGCCAAGCTTTATCCAGCTCCTTGCAAGAATCGATAATGTTACCTGTTCTCCCCTTGAACTTTACCGCACCCTGCGGACCTCAGGAACTTCAGGCTACTCATACCTGCTGGAATCCGTAGAAAAACAGGCAACTCGGGCGAGATACTCTTTTGTTGGAAATGACCCTGATGCCGTAATTAAAATAAGTAACAGGAAAATTTCCCTTGAACTCCTGAACCCCAATGCTTTACCTTTTTTTGAAGAAATTCGGTCGAAAATCAAGGAGGCCTGCGGACCTGAAACCGTGCAGGAGGAAAATCCGGAGATAGAAAACTCAGAACTAAAAAATATGAAGTTCACAGCTCCAGTTCCTGCTGGAAAAGATGCTTTTGATGCCCTTCGCCTAGCTTTTCCTCCTGCAAACGGGATGGGAATCCTGAATGCTCAGCGCTTTGACAGGCAGACTTTTCTGGGCGGGGCTATAGGCTATACGGCTTATGATGCTATTTATGACAGCTGGCTTGGGGTTGAAAAAGGCTTTGAGTCAGAGATTCCCGAACTACAGTACCTTCTTGTTTCGAAAACCTTTGTGTTCGACCATCTGACTGAAGAAGTATATATCGCGATCACTCCCTTTGTAATTCCGGGTTCGGATGCCGGAAAAATCTATGAAGAAGCTCTGCTGGAAGCCAAGAAGCTCTGCTCCATACTGAAGGAGGCTGTCCTTTCAGAAAATTCAATAGAAACAGTAGTATCAGGCTCATCAAGCTTCTTGGGCTCATCCTTTTCGGATTGCAGCACCGGAAAACAGGAATTTGAGGAATCGGTAGTCCAGGCAAAAGAGCACATTTTTGCGGGAAATATCTTCCAGGCAGTCCTTTCCAGAAAGCGCGAATTCAGGCTTGGGCAGTCACCTTTCGAACTTTACACACATCTCCGGGCAATTAATCCCAGCCCTTACATGTATATCTTTGAGTTTGGAGACCTGGCAATTGTCGGGGCAAGCCCTGAGACCCTGCTGACGGTCCACAAAAGAACCGTTATCATAAACCCGATTGCAGGGACCTGCCCCCGTGGGAAATCCGAAGCCGAGGATGAAGCCTTTGCTTCACATATGCTCCACGATGAAAAAGAAAGGGCTGAACATATAATGCTTGTTGACCTCGGGAGAAATGATGTACGGATGGTCACGGAAAGCGGCTCGGTAAAGGTTTCCGAATTCATGAAAGTCCTGAAGTATTCTCATGTCCAGCATATAGAAAGTACAGTTTCAGGAACCCTGAGGCCTGAGTGTGACCAGTTCGATGCTTTCAGGGCGGTATTTCCGGCAGGGACACTTTCTGGAGCTCCGAAAATTCGGGCCATGGAGATAATCTCCGAACTTGAAGCCTTTCCGAGAGGGATTTACGGCGGGGGAGTAGGATACTACAGCTGGAATGGGGACGCGGATTTTGCGATTGTGATTCGCACGGTTATTGTACAGGGTAAGAAAGCCTCAGTACAGGCCGGAGCAGGAATTGTAGCCGATTCCGATCCTGGTTATGAATTTAGGGAGACTGAACGCAAGATGGCAGCAATGCTTGCGGCTATCGGCTTAGAGATTTAAAGCTTTTTGCAAAACAATTTTGGGGTGAAATGGATGAAAAGAAGATTGTTAAGGGATATTTCACGAGAACGAGATCCAGTAGGCAGTATTCCCAGGAAAGGAGAGATTAAAAGAGGAAGGCGAAAAAAAGGAGTAAGAGAAGAAAGAACAAAAGAAAAAGTGATCTTAGGGGGTATTTTCAGATGAAAGTGGTCTTTATAAACAACAAAGATTCATTTGTATGGAATCTCGTAGATTACATATCTTATTTCGAAAAAGACACTCTGGTACTTCCCAATACGGTTTCCCTGGAAGAACTGCGGGAGATTAAGCCTGATGCTCTGGTTATTTCTCCAGGCCCGGGAAGTCCTTCAGACTCCAGAGATATAGGAAATTGCCTGGAAATTATAAGGGAACTGGGCAGGGAAATTCCCCTTCTTGGAGTCTGCCTCGGACATCAGGCAATCAATGTGGCTTTCGGCGGCTTGGTCCGAAGAAGCAAAGTCGGGCCAGTGCATGGAAAAAGTTCGAAGATCCTGCACAAGGAATCTGCACTCTTTTCAGCCTTTGACAGCCCATTTGAAGCAGGACGTTATCATTCCCTTGAAATTGGCGAGCCTGCACCCGGGATAAAAGTTACTGCCAGGGCCGAGGATGGGAGCATTATGGCTGTAGAGCATGTTCGCTACCCGATATATGGCCTGCAGTTCCATCCAGAATCCGTACTTACTCCCAATGGGCTGAAAATAATAGAAAACTTTTTGGATGTTTCCAAAAACTATAAGAAAAGACAGCCGGCTGTGTAAGCAGCCAGACGTTTTCCCGGAGAATTTATTTCTGATATCCAAGTTCATTTTTCCTTTTTGGCAGCCTCAGTTTCAGGTTCCTGCTCTTCATTATCTCCTTCTTCTTCAAAGAACTCCTCTTCTGTGAATTCCTCGTTAGGCTTGACCGCATAACCTACAGGCTGAAGGTTTTGAAGTTCTGAATATTGACTTACAGTCTGGGCAATAAGCTGAGGATATTTTTCAATCTGTTCCCTTGTAACAAACCCTGAGGCTTCTGAGTATTCTATAATTTCTTCTCTGGCTTCTTTCGCATCCTCAGTGAAATCTTCAAGCTGCTGCCTGTTTGCAATATAGGCCATTTCCTCAAGTGCCATGGTCGTCCACAGGGTTACAACCTCCATTTTCTTTTCAACAGCACCCAGACCTATTATCCTAAGAGTGTCAAGCGCGATTTTTGCAGACTCAAGCATCTGAAACTGTACTGCTCCTTTTCCGATTTCCTGTGCAGCTTTCGAAAAAGACCACATCACATTGGAGAAATTCTTATCGAGTGCAACTTCAGAAAGGGAGTTGATGTCATTAAGAACTGTGGACGCAACGTTCTCGATCTTTTTCTGAATGGCCTTATTGCCAATATTCCGGAGTGAGATAACGACTCTCTTTAAATCATTCTCTGAATTTGATTTGAGCAACTCTTCCCCAAATTCCCGAAGGTACTCAACATATTGGAGCGCATCATACTCATTCTGTTCTCTTATTGCTCGTTCTCCAGATTCTCCAAGTTCAATAGCCTTTTGTTCGTTCAGTGAGAACATATTAAAACCCCTTTCCATTAAAATCCATTAAAGATCTCGGATTTTAGGAATTTAGGTATTTATATAGGTATACTCAGATATTAGTCTTCCTATAATTTTCAAAGCATATCGAAAACTTCAAGGTTGTTATTCCAGAATGAGTTTTTAAATGTCTGGATCCGAATGAAGAATAAAAATGGAGAATAGAAAGTAGTCTAAATTTGCTTATAGATTTCAGATTTGCTTATAGATTTCAGATTTGCTTATAGATTTGAGTTATGTTTTCATTATAAAGTAAAATAGAAACTGACCCGAACAAACGACTTATTTACAAAATAGAAAGAGTTAAATACATTTTATACATAAAATATATCATATGAGTAAAAAAAACTCATTCAGGATTTCTGGCATATTTTCCTGCGTGAGTAAAATCAAACCTACAAGGTAGGGGGGAGGGTTCAACTCCTTACCTTCCTCCTACCTGAACAATTGTGTTGTGTTCTAAACATAAACTAAACATAGACGGTAGATATAATCACTTCACAATCACTTCACTTTGAAACCTCAAGCTTTTATCATGAAAGAAAAAAATTGCTTAGTAGGAATACTTTAGTAATTTATTTAAAACTTATGGTTTCAAAAAAGAGGAAAATTTTCAAATAGTTGCCGAGCACTTATTACAGCTTCGCCAAGACCTGCTTCTTTAGAGCATTTTCCAATATCCCTGACAAGAAAAGCGAATTCCTGATTGAGAATTCTCAGGTCCTTTTTTGAGCTTATGGAAAAAGTATAGATTTCCTTCAAGAAAACCTGGCTTAAAATGACTTCTTTTTCCATTCCATTTCTTGCAGCTTCTTTTCCAACTTCCTTCAGAGAAATCGCTACAAGTAAAAGAGGAATTAGCTTATCTATACTGGCGAGCCTTATTCCAAAAGCTTTAAGGGCAAGAGCAATCTCAAGCACGGTTTCATTGCCATTGTTTCTTGCCATTTCTTGTCCAATCAGTCCAAGAGAAACAGCCGAACTAAGCACACCTTCGGTCAAATTCCTATCAGCTGCTTCCAGACCCAGAGATTTTAGGCATGAAATTGCTCTGTGTAGCGTTTCCTCCGAGAATTGGGTAGCAAGTCTGATACCCAGTTCACCTAACTCATCTATTGTCTTGATGAGTTGAGTTTCTTCCCATGCCTCAGTTACCTCAAAACCAAGTTCAAGAAGAGAAGTCATTTCTGTTAAAAGCAAAAATTTGCCTCCATCTACCAGCTACTGATAAGGCTTAGGAACTCACAAGACATTATCTTTCCCATTTTGTGCTACATGATCCAAAAACCAAGCGATAAATCGAAATATAGGAAGATGAAAAATAAAAATTAAATGCCAGGTTAAAACCAGACTGTCGACAGGAACGAAGTGTTTATTATGTAGAGATTTTGCTTAAATCAGCTGGTTTACATAAACAGCTGGGTTAGATAAGTTGTTTTACATAAACAGCTGAGTTAGATAGATAAGCTTTAGATAGTCTCTCACTCCTGAATTTATAGATTAGATTGAATTTTTTCCTGAAGGGCTTTTATTTCCCTGAATTTCTCCACTTTTTCCTCGGAATCCGTATAGCCGGCATTTGCAAAATTTTCTAGAGCCAGTTCAGCTACAATTGAAGAATTGTTTAGAAGCTTTTCTTCAGCCTGAACCCGCAAGGTTTCAAGTGCCCACTGACATTGCAAAACCGCATCACTAAGTTCCTTCTTTTTAGATAGTTTTCCAATTTCTTCTATGGAAAGTGCTGTTGAACTCAGGGCTTCGTCAAAGTAGCTCTCAGCTGCAATCTTACCTATTTCCTCAAGCAAAAGCAGGGCACTTACAGTCTCAAGCTCAAGACTCTTTGCTGCAGATTTTTTCCCAATTTCTCCCAGGCAGGTTACTGCATTGAGCACAACGTCCTGCATACCTCGCCTGGCAGCAGAGGTTCCAATCTCTTTAAAGAGTAAAGAAAAGGCAATTGTCTTTTCCTGTTCCCACTCTTCTGGGGAAAAGTTCCAGATTTCCATAAGGGTTGTAGCAGCTACCTTTGAACCGGCTTCAAGTGAATGTGAAGCCGCAGCTTCTCCCAGTTTTCCTATTGCTATAAAAGCCCTGCTCAGGGCGGACTCAAGTCCTTTATCTGCTGCTACTCTTGCCAGTTTCCCTAGAGATAGGATAGAATTAATTGTGACAAGCTCCATCTCTCTCTCTGCAGCTACCTGTGCGGCGTTCTCAATTGATAGAATAACTCTCTCGGCATCTGCCTCTTCGTTCTCAGAAAGGAAGTCTGCCGCAATTCCTGTAAGGGAATCAAGGGCCTGAAAAGCTTTGCTCTCATCTCCTCTATCAACTGCAGATAAACTTACTTCAACTGCTTCTGCCTCGTTTAATATAATCATTCTTTTTGCCTCTCTTTAACACATCAACAAGCTTCAAGTCTTTCCCTGCAAATTTTTAATTGTTGACTGTATGTTTCTGTTGTCAATTTAAATTTTTGCGTAAGGAATAAGACCTGCAAAGGAAATAGAGTCTGGTTTACTCTATGAAGTTACGAGATTATTAGTGTTACTATTTTGTAACCGAGGCAGTTCATTTAAAAATATCATCCGTTTTTTTTGCGGAGAGCCGATTTTGAGGTAAAGTATAAATAATAAATATAAATACAAAATGTATAAGTTAGAAATAAAAAATATATAAGTGAGCAGCTCTCTTATCTGGACTTTCTTTTTTCTTCGTAGGCAAGAGCATGTTTCAGAACGTTTTCATACACCTCTTTATTCTCTAATCCGACAATTCTTGCTCTGACTCTATCAGTAGTAATATTTCCATCCTGCTGCATGTAAATGTACTCTCCATTTTCAATGCCCATAATTACGGTAGAGTCAGGAATATAGCCTACATCAAAATAGGTTGCAAGCTGGATGTTTTTGTTCATATTTATGGACATAATCGTAACGTTCTCTCCGTATTCGGCTGCAAGCTCTGCAAGAATAGGCTTCATAGACTGGCAGGCTCCGCACCATTCAGCTCCGAGTCTCAAAAATACCGGACCTTCCATAAGGGATAGGTTTATTTGCTCTAGTTCGGTTGTCTCGACAACAACGCCTTTTTTCAAGGTACTCGAAGGTTTCACAGGGTACATTTTATTAAATAGAACCAATAAAGTATTGCCATTAGCGCTCAAAGCATCAGAACTATTGCTTGAGGAAATCCTATTTGCCATAGGCATATAATCTATAACCCCAGAAGTCTGGTTTATGACGTACTGATTATCTAGTATACCATTTCCATCAGCATCTGCTCCTGTATAATTATTCCAGAAATTACCTGCCGAACTGCTATTCCAGACGTTATTTCCCTCGTCTATGGCATTCAGGAAGTTAATAAATTCATTTTCGTAGAACGAATTATTTGATGAATCACTTAGATACACGCCAATGCCATTAAGGTACAGGTTGTTATTGGTGAAAAGATTGGATCTTGCTGCTTGGCCACGAATTCCATGTTCGTTTTTCAAAATGAGATTATAGGCAAGCTTATTTCCCTGGGATATTCGAAGGAGCATGCCTACTTCATTTGAACTTGCAGTATTGTTAACAATGGTATTGTTAAAGGAATTATTTAGCGAAATTCCCTGCTTATTTTTCATGACCAGATTTTTTGACAGAATATTCTCCCCTGAATTGTCAAGCGTAATTCCCTCATTACTAAGACTTACAAGGTTTCCATTGAGATAGTTGTCCTGAGAATTTCTGAGAATAATACCCGGATCAGTTAGTATCACCGTATTGTTATTTAAAGAGCAGTTTCGCGCGCCTTCAAGGTAAAGCCCGGCCTTCCCATGTATGTCCTTTCCGGAAGGAACTCCTACAATATAGAAACCGTTTATTGTCACGTTTCCTGAACTGATGCTGAAGACAGCATTGTCAGGCACCTCAGCTATAATATAAGTACGGTTAATCTGGCTACCTGAAAGAGGTGGATACGAGAGAATTGTGAGTTCCTTATTTACTTTTATATTTTCCCGATATATTCCAGGGCTTACAAGGATTGTATCTCCATTCTGTGCATTATTGACAGCTTCCTGGATCAAAGTATAGTTTCCTCCCCCACTGTTATTCACGGTAATAACCGCAGCTTCGGCCAGGGTTACTGCTGTCCCGAGCATAAAAAGGAAAACTATGAGAATAACCTGAAATGTCTCCCCTGTCACGAACTAATAACCCCCTAATTACTAAAGCTATCAAATAAAAAACAAATTATGCTTTTATAGCAACCCTTAGGAATAATAATTTGAGATAATAAAATCATTTTGAAATATATGTTCTGAAAAATGAACCTTAAATTTTAAAGTTCCCTAATTTTCTTAATACTTTCAGGAGTATCCAAATTAGCAGATCTTTCAGTACTCTGTCGACACAGTCAATAACGCAATCAGTTAAAAACTGAAAAAAGAATAAAAATTCCTTCACTTACTGGATTTACAGATATTTACAGCCCTATTATCTCGAATTCTCAATCAGTATAATATATTAAGCAGTACATTTAAGCATATCAGGAAGGCATATACAACAATACAACAAGCGTAAAAAATTAGTCCGTAACCTTTCCAGTCTTTACACTATAATTTATGAAAAGAAGATAGTCTGACTTCAAATTCTGTCAGTAAGTGAAATTCTTTTTCATTCATACCGAAACTCCTTCCAAAACACCTGGAAAATCCTTTTTTCAATCCGTAACTGAGCTTCCTGAAAGGAAAAATGGCGAATTTGTTAAGACTGAGTTGCAATTATCATGAAGCAAAAGCTTTTTTAGTTAAGGCTCTTTTCGAGTCTCTTGCTGAGCGGTTCACCTTACACTATCTTTGTCAGGGATCCTCAATTTTTGTTAGGGATTCTCAATTCGGCATTTTTCCCTGAAATCCAGTGATTCCCTATGCCGTAGACTATACCGAAAAAATTTGATTAACTGACACTCCAGCCTTTCTAAAGCTTTCAATCAAGAGATTCCGCTTCGTGTATATATTCAGAGCCATTAAGAGTGTCAAGAGCAAGTTTTGTCATAAGCACATGGCTTATTAAAAATTTTTCATTTACTTCGAAAATCATCGTTCCCAGAGAATTAGCAGCTTTTATGATCAAGTTTTCGAAGTCACTAAAACCCGTATAAGACGATTCATTTTCTGAAAGGACAGGAGTATTCTGAAGGGAATCAGTTTCTATTCCCTGTTGAACAAGCAGGCTGAAGGCACCCGAAAATTCTTTGGGGAAGATAATCGCCTCTTTTCCATGAGGTTGATATAAAAGGAGTGACTTTTGAGGGAGAAAACCTCCGTTTTCCGGAACCCGGATGCTTTGCTGCCCGATAGTTTCTTTTCCTATTGACCCTATAGCCAGAGCAGCTGCCAGAGCCTCTCTCTCCGTTTTCTGAAGCGATGCAGAATTCGCAATTTCCCCAAGATATGCGACTGCGATCCTGACTGCTGACTCCATATTTTGCCCAACAGCCGCTTTCCCGATTGCACAGAGAGAGTAAAGGATGCTTAAACCGGTATCAGTCATTTTCTTTTCTCTTGCAATTTCAGCCATCTTTCCGAGCGAAAAAAGCGATAAAAATACGCCGATTTCCATTTTTTGAAAGACAGCCGCGCTACCTATGTCTCTTATGCTGATAACAGCCTTTTTTGCATCAGGTTCGAGTCTTTTATTTATATATTCGGTCCCCCGTTCCGTAAGAAAATCTATGGATCGTAACACGCCAAGCTCATCATTGTCCTTAACTGAAGTTAGCCCGAGGTCCGTTGCCCCAGTTTCGTTTAAAATAGACGTTCAGAACACCCCACTGAGTTAAAAACACCTTAAAGCCAGTAATTTTTCCTGCACTCCTTTCCCCATGAAGAAGGCAGTATTCCTATTTGAGATTGAAATGATTAATCCAATACGAATATAGCATAAATGAGAGGAAAAATTTCATAAATCTGTACTTGGAGATTTTTTCTTTCCTCTAGATATTTTATTTAGCTTATCTTCTAGTCTCTCAATTTTCAATCTTTCAAAGTGCAGGAGAGCTACTTCAGCAATTATGGATGCACTCATGAGGTAGCGGTCTTCAGCATTAAACCTAATTACCTCAAGCGAATATGCTGCCTGGTTCAAAGCCTTATCAAGCCCCTGTCTATCTGCAGTTTCTCCTATATCCTGGATAGAGCGGGCACTTATATTCACAGTTTCTTTCAGGTTTTTTTCAATAGCCCCGGTTCCTATCTCTTGCAGCAATAACTCGGCATTTACTACTGCATCCTCAAATTTCTGGCTTGCTGCGGCCTTCCCTGTTTCCCCGAGGAGCGCTACTGTGCTGTTTGCAACATCACCTAATTTTTGCCACGTAACGCTTTTTCCGATTTCTCCAAGAGCGAAAATAACTGCAATTGTTCCCTTCTTGGTTCCTCTAGAAGCTGCAGTATTTCCCATCTCACCAAGGCAAGAGGCTGCGATCTTTGCTGGAGTCTCCATTTTTTGTACTGCTGCGGTCTTTCCAATTTCCCCAAATGCGAGTGCTATACTTACAAGAGCGTTTTCCATTCGCTGCCTGCATGCCTCTCTGGCTACCTGAGAAAAAAGCAGAAGCGTATTGACAACTATAGATTCAAGTCCAGCAATAGCTGCCGCTTTTCCTATCTTTTTCATGTATTCGACCAATCTTTTTGTGTCGATTTCCTGTCCTTCTTTTGCATATTTCAGTGCAAGCTCGGAGAGATAGTTAAGGACTTCTTTAATTTCGGTTTCATTTTTTTCATTAACCAGAGTAAGTCCCAGTTCCAGAGCCTCGTTTTCATCAAGCGGTAGAATCCTTCATACCCCCAGATTCTCTCTCAAGTAAGTATGGATATGGGAGGATATGAGCTTTATCATGGGAAAAAAGCACTATTAAGAAATATTTTATCACGCACAGATTGGAAAAAACTGGAAAGTGTTAGACTGGGATGGGAAGGATCGGATTGTGAAGTGTTAAACTGAAAATATTAGATTGAAAATGTTAAACTGAAAAATATTAGACGAAATATCAATAAACGAAGTGAGTGTTGATTAATCCACCCTCATCTGAAAAAGAGAAGAAAAAAGATAAAGGATGCAATATTGAGCAAAAAGCCAAAACTTTTCTCCTGCTCTAACAAAAAAGCAGAACTTTAATGCAGGTTTCCGTCCTCATTAAGAATCTTCAAAAGCTCGATGATTGAGTATGAAGCCCGGGTAATTCCCATACTGCGTTTGTCAGTATCAGTGCCCGCCACATAGAGGTTTCGAACAGGAGTCCGAATATCTGCAAATTTCCCGTTAATTGTGACTGCAGCTTTTTCCGGGATCATTATCTGTTCGTGTTGCATTTCTATATGACTTTCGAGATTCGGATGGGCGCGGAAAATCATATCGTAGGCTTTTTTTGTCTCATGTTCCTCACGTTCATTTTCGTCGATCACGAAGGAAAAGCCTATAAGTTGTTTGTCTTTGGGGGCAAGCGAAGGGTCATAATTACTTATAGGAGTTGCCCAGTAGGCGAAATCCTTGAACCAAATCTCTGAGCCTGTGTACTTGAACTCGGGAAGCTCTTTCTCCATTCCAAGCCAGATGGTCAGGCTTTTACTGTGGGCTATACCTCCCAGATTTGCAGTATATTCTTGGGGAAGGTCTTTTACCAGCCTGGGAAGTTCGGTTGCGAAACCTGTGTAGACAACAAGGTTAGAGGAATAGATTTCATCAGCTTCCACGCCTGAAGCCTTTCCGTCCTGTACAAGTATAGAATTAACTTCACATTCTGTTTTGATCTCAACGGTTTCCGGAAGGGAGTAAAGGATGGCGTTGAGCAGAGCTTTTAAGCCCTTTCTGGGATAGCCCTGAGAATAATTTACATCATTTGTTGCAAGCCTTTCAAGGGAGGTAAAGGGCTGGGTGACCTTGGTCATCCTACTCTGAAGGGAGGCATGGAGATGATATGGAAGGATCGAAGCAAGAATAGACTCCGTAGATGGGGATTTTTTCAGATCCATTCTTCCGATCATCGCATCAAACTGCTCTTGAGTAATACTGTCCCTGACAAAACTGCTTCCTGACAGGACACGCTGAGCAGAGGTTTCTTTCATTGACCTGCCAGAAAGGAAAGCTGATATTGTATCCACAAAATCATAGGTATCCTTTGAAAGGCCTTTCGGCAAGAAATTATACACTGACTGACTGGACAGGTCTATTCCGAATGAGGAAAGGGTAAAAGCCTTTGTAAGGGTCTGGGAAAGCAGAACCCTGTCTTTTCTTGGAAGCACATCAAAAGTCACAAAATCTTTCAGGTTGGAAGGAACTCTTGTAAAGTAATTTTCGGTCCTAATATAATAATGTCCATAGTCCTCAAATACAGGAAGGTAATCAAAATAATTATCCATCAGTCTTTTCAGTGGGCCTTCAATAAGATGGGTTATCGCGTGCGCTCCTGTATCCACCTGGTAACCATCTACCATGTAGCTGTTGCAGTTCCCACCTAAATGTTGACTTTTTTCAAGAACAAGGACTGTTTTCCCATGCTTTGAGAGCGTCAGCGCTGCCAGAAGCCCGCTTATGCCCGCCCCGACAACAATTACATCGTATTTTTTCATACCCTAAACTACCTCAACTTTTTCCAGTGAATTAAGTTCTTATTTAATGCAGTTGTGCACCTTAGTTCTCTCAACTCACAACAGAATCCCACATTAGTGGAAGGGTTAAATAAATATGTTGAAAATATAAAGAATTATTTTAAGTCAGAGATATCTTTGAAATCATATTATATAATTTATGGTTTACCTACTTTATATTCAATCTATTCAATCCCTGTCTTACACCTGTAGAGTACAATAGAGAAAAATAGTATTTATAATTAGTAGTAGTTATATAATAAAGATCTCAATAACATGTCTTATTATTGTTCAGTGATCTACGTAATATGATTTAAAGGCTTTTTAAGATGATATCGCAAAAGCAGAGAAAAGTCGCTATTTTCTTTTGTACATTCCAGGATAATTCTCAGTCTGTAAATTTACTATCTCCTCGAAGATTTTGTTCGTATTTATTTTTCGATCTCATATAAAAATAGAGAAAGTTATCCATATGTTAATAAGTTAAAAAGGTAGTAAAGTTTAAAAATTAGATACAAATTGAAAATTAAATTTTAAAGCCTACATAGAAAGTATAAATACAATTCTTGAAGTTTAGTCCTCAATGTTTACTCGTCTAAACTTGAGGTAAATCAGCAATATTCCAATAAAACCACCTAAAATAAGATACTTTATAATTGTTTTTAATCGTACCACATCAGTCATCCCCCAATTTTATATATAGTTAATATGTTGTACACATATTACAAGTTTTCGTTACAAATTTGCCTTGGAAAAATTAATTGATCAGTCAGGTACTTCATAATTGCGTGAAATTTCATAATTGCGTGAAATGAGCAGGGACCTTGTTCAAGCGACAAAAAGAAAGAGACAATGCTCAGACAGGAAGCCAGAAATGAAGCCTGAAAAAAAAGATTCAAGTATGTCATTCTTGCCACAAAGAACAGTAGAAGTATGACTGCGACTACTGGATTGAAAAAACTGGTTAGAAGAACAATAGTTTTTTTCAGAGAGGTTGTCAGTTAGTTTAATGGAGGATTAATTATGATAAGGATTGAAGAGTTGGGGGAAAAGCTTACAGAAGCCGGCAGGTTGCAATTACGTTCTTTATGTGTTTACGGTATGGATAAAATCCCTGAAGGAGCAGTTCCGTCGTACACGATAGACCGCTGTATAGCAAAGGCTGTATATATTTCTGCTTTCTTTAAAGAGACGCCTCCACTATATATTGAAGCAGGTCACGAACAGTGCTGCACTGGCGGAATGGTCTGGATGGGACTTGCGGAACCACACCCTAAACTAAAATACTTCTTGACTGTAGGCACTCCAGACTTCCGTGGAGGTGCTGCCGAGCATTTAAAGGCAACTCCTGAGCTATTCGATGAACAGAGAGAACGAGCAGGAAAAATCACTCCATACGGCAAATACACAGTCATCGCTCCCTGTACTCAAAACCTTGTACCTGAAGCTGTCAGAGCGTTCATCGTCTTCGCAGGCAGCGAGCAGATCCGAAATCTCTGCGGGCTGGCACAGTTCAATAGTTCTGATCCTTTTTTTAAAACCTTGATACCGGGAGGACCGATATGTGCTACTATGATCGCTTTTCCTGCTGGTATGGCAGAAAACGCGCCGAAAGACTCCGCCTATGTTGGGCCTGTTGATCCTACAGGAAACCCCTGGCTGCCCCCCGAATTGATGATAATGGGCATTCCTTTGAGGCTGGCGCAACAGATGGGAGCCGACATGGAAGAGTCCTTTATCTGCAAGCGGAGCAAAACAGCATACCCTGAGCACCGTACAGTGATAAAACCGTATATAAAGGATACAGAGAAGTGAGAACTTTCAGGCACGAGTTTGAAACTGAGGCATGGACTTCGAATAGCAAAGAATGAATTTTTCAATTTAAGAGCCAGGTATTTGAAAAGCTGGCAAAACAAATATTAATATCAGCTTCAGCCAGCTAACTGTCCGGTAATTTTTACGGTAATTTTTTGTTTTCAGAAAAAAGGGAATTTTGCCTGGAAATTCTACCTTTTACTGGCTTCAAAGGCTTCATATAAAAACTTTACTGAGATAGAAAAGTTCACAAAATCAATAATTTTGAGTTATAGATATTGTTTAGAAAACTTGCTAAGTTATAAAAGTCCTAAGCCAGTCCAAGACCAAGACTTAGAGGAAAGCTCACCAGATAACCCAAAGGATAGACCTGGACTCATGCCTGGATTGAAGCAAAATGGTTTATGATCTTTATTCTCGAAAACCAAAAAGGAAAATTTTTAAACACCAACTTGATATGATTTTACGGTGTTTGGCAGTTGGTAGACCAGGAGAAAATTCACAATCAATGCATGAGCAATGATCCAGAAGAGCGTAAACATGCGTTAGAGGAATTAAATAATTTCTTCTCATCCATGCCAGATAAACAACAGGCATGGGACGATATACTGAGATTAACAAATGATATAGACATGCTTGTGAGGAATTATGCTGCCTCTGCTCTTGATTATGTGTTTTCTCATGTGCTGGATAAACAACAAGCATGGAATGATTTACATAGACTGGCTAGTGATGAAGACAGTGATGTGAGATTTAGGGCTGCCCAAGCTCTTGGTTCTGCTTTTTCTCACGTGCCAGATAAACAACAGGCATGGAATGATTTACATAGACTGACTAATGATGAAGAAAGATATATGAGATTTAGTGCTACCTTTGCTTTTTATTCTATTTTTTCTCACGTGCCTGACAAACGACAGGCATGGAATGATTTACATAGACTGACTAATGATGAAGACAAGCTTGTGAGAGCTGTAGCTACCTTTGCTCTTGGTTCTGCGTTTTCTTATGTGCCAGACAAACGACAGGCATGGAATGATTTACATAGACTGAACAATGATGAGGATTATTATGTGAGAACAACCTCAAACTATTCTCTTGGAAGAGTTTCAATATTCATGGCTTCCCAGGCAGAAACAGAGGAAAATTACAAAAAGGAATTAGAAAAGGCAATTGAATATTTCGAAATCGCAGCAAAGGAATCATCTAGCTCTAATCCGTCTCAATTTTGCCTTCCGTTCTATCGCTCATTCTATTTAATAATTTTCAAAAAACAGAAAGCTAGAGAAGAAGTGAACAAATATCTGGAAGAAGCTAAAGCTGCAATTGAAGGTTCAGAGAGCAAAAAACAGCTTTTAGAAGCTGTTGAAAACCTTGCAGAAGCATTAAAAGAAGTCCAGAATATGGGAAATTTAGATTTCTCTGGGATGAAGGATGAGCTTAATTTCTATAGGAAATACTGTGATCGTGCCACAGAACTAATAAAATGTTCTGACGAAAAAGCACCGTTTGCGACAGAAGTTCTGAGAAAAGGACTACCTATTCTGGACAGAAATATAAAAAGAACCCTAGAAGAGATTCAAGAAAAAGCAAAAAGTACATACAAGCAATCTCAAGGAACCGTCACAGAAGAAATTGCATACTCAATTTGCAGGGAAGTTCAAAAATGGGAAATGGGTAGTCCAGAAGAAATGACACAAAAGGTAGAGGATATTGCATATGTCTTAAAAAGGAAAATTGGATATGTTCCCGAAAATGAGTATGTTTTGAATAAAATTGAAGCAATGAGATACGAAAGAAATCTGGTAAAACAATATGAAGCCCTACTTTTTGTGATTGAGCAAATTCCTACTATCACAGTGGTTCCTGAAGATGCTGTTATAGAAAATATCAACAAAGTAGGTCAAGAATTAGGAACAAAATTGGATGGTCTTTCTCAAGGAATGAACGAGATCAGGATTAGCTTAAGCCCTGGAATAACACAAGAAATTGAAATTTCTTCAGGGATTGAGATTTTGGGAACAGGTGCAGCGCTAATAACAACAATTCCTTTACAAGAAATTTCTTACGCTGAACTTAAAGAAGACTTGCAAAGGATAAAAGGAGAACATATTAGCAAATTGTCTGAACTTCCAAAAAGATTAGCTAACAGAATTAAAGGTTATTTATTACTGAAAGACAGAGAAGATATCACTAAGCAGTTAACTTGAAGTGGGCTATCTTTATTGATCAGTCAACGATACATTTATTGCCTATTTTACTTGCTTCATACCTGAATGTAAAAACGACTTTAGTCTAACTCATTTATACCAGACAACTGAACGGTTTCTGAATGTGGGGCGCTCGATATTTAAACATTAAAAACAAAAAAGCGCTTCGGAATTTATCTCATGAAACGCTCACTGTATATCCTGTACAGAATATATATTCATGCCTGCTCTTTGTTCTAAAGAATTCATTTCTCCTATACAATGGTGATCTTTTGTCTACAAAAATTAGCCGTGAAAGTTTTATCCGGTCTATCGCAGACCTTTTAAGAAAAGCGGAAATCGAGCTTCCTGACGATGTAGCAAATGCCCTCCGGAAAGCTGAAACCGCAGAAGAAAATCAGGTTGCAAAATCTCAGCTTCAGGCAATCCTGAAGAACCTTGAAATTGCAAAAAAGCATGGAGTTCCCATGTGTCAGGATACAGGCATTATGATCTTTTTTGCTGAAATAGGAACTGAGTTTCAGTCCGGCTTTGACCTGGAGGCAGCGATCAGGGAGGCCGTAACCATTGCAACAGCCGAAATTCCTCTCCGGCCAAATGCCGTTGATCCTCTGACCCGAAAGAATAGTGGAAACAATACAGGGGTTGGAATTCCGGATATTCACTGGAAATTTGTTCCCGGAAATCAGTTAAAAATAACCGCTGCCCCTAAAGGTGCAGGTTCGGAAAATATGAGTTATCTGCGTATGTTTAACCCGACAGAAATCGGAAACATAAAAAACTTCGTGCTCGAGACTGTAGTAAATGCCGGGGGAATGCCCTGTCCTCCTCTGACCATAGGAGTAGGGATTGGAGGTTCTTTTGATGCGGCAGCCAGGCTTGCAAAAGAAGCCTTGCTTGAGCCCCTTGATGCCCCAATGGAAGGATTGGAAAAAGAAATCTTTGAGGCTGTAAACACTCTCGGAATAGGCTGTATGGGCCTTGGCGGCAGTACAACTGCCCTTGCAGTGCACGTAAAAACCGCTCACTGTCATACGGCTTCCCTTCCGGTTGCAATAAATATTCAGTGCTGGGCGAATAGGCATGCTTCGGTTGTGTTCAGGGGGGATGAATAATGGAGTATCACCTGAAAACACCGCTGAAATTAGAAGATATCGAGAAACTTAATGCAGGAGACATTGTCTATATCTCAGGAGAAATCCTGACAGCCAGGGACGAAGCTCATGCAAGAATTCTCGAGATGGAAGAAAAAGGAGAAAAACTTCCCTTTTCTCTGGAAGGCGCTGTGATTTATCACTGCGGCCCCCTAATGAAGCAAACCGAAAACGGCTGGAAAGTAGTATCAGCAGGTCCTACGACCAGCGGCAGGATGTCAAAAATGACACCTTCTCTCCTGAAAGCAAATGATGTTCGGGCAATTATAGGAAAAGGCGGGATGAAAAGCATAGCCGATGCCCTGAAGAACAGGTGCGTTTATCTGGCTTATACAGGTGGATGTGCAGCCCTTGCCGCAGAATTAATCAAGGAAGTAAAAACTGTCCACTGGCTTGACCTTGGAATGCCTGAAGCAGTCTGGGTGCTCAGAGTGGAAGATTTCGGGCCGCTTATTGTAGGAATTGACACGAAAGGAACGGATATTTTTGCAGAGGTAAGGGAAAAAGCTCAAAAACAGCTTGAGAAGCAAGAATAAACTGAAAAATAGCTTGAAAATAGGAATAAACTCAAGAGTGCCCCAAAGGTGGCTTGAAAGAGAGGAATAAGCTCAAAAGCAAAAGCAACTTGAAAAGCAAGAGCAAAGCCAGTATTTTTCGTTAGCTGGTAGCAGGGAGAAAAGGCAACAGAAAATTTGTACTCTGGGCCTTGATCTTCAATATTTAAGTAGTCTGCCAGATTTCTAGCTTCAAGGAAAAAAGATTTTGTGAAGCTGTCACTTTTACAAGTATCTAATCTTCTAATACCGGCCCTTAATTGTAGTCTTCCTCAAGCTGCCTGAAAGCCTTTACAAGAGATTCCATTTTTCGGACGATAATTATCCCTAGCAGGGAAAGTTCATATATCCTATCCTGTTGAATCACGAGCCCGTTTTCCTTTAGCTTTTTAAGCTGTGGCAGGATCGCGACCGAGTTCGTGTCAAGCTCATTATTGATCTCTTCAATGGTCCTAGGCTTTTCTTTGAGGAGGAGAAGCAGCTCAGTCCTTTTTTCGGAAGACAAAAGAATTGTGATCAGGGTAGATCTCATCATTCCTACTGCAAAAACTGTAAATATATACTTTTTCATTCTCAAGATTATAATTTTATGACAAATTAGCTCAAGAGCTTTGATTGATAGAAAGATCTTGTTTTTAAAATAAAATTGTCACAAAAACAGACAAACAGGTTTCTACCCTCAATAAAATGAATGAAAAAGAGAAAAAACATTTTTATCCTAAGATATGTTTAGAAATAACTCTTCTAGGTCTGAAGATTTTTAAATTTTTCAAATTATAGGCTGTTTTACTGCTCGGTTTGTGGAGGAACCAGAATCCCAGGCGGCAGGAAGATTGAGGCGATTATGCCAAATCCCGCAAAAATCACCAGCCCCCACAGCGAAACTTTTATTCCCTGAATGCGGGCGACCTCATTGACCCTCGAGATTTCATGAGAAAGTTCAGGAGAGGCATCTTTCAGGATAGCTGTCAGTTGTTGATTGGTCAAAAAGCGGGAATTTTCCTCTACTGAGGATATCACAGAGGGTTTGAGATCCTCCGGAATAACAGTACTGTCGTTTATGAGGGTAGTAGCTCCTCCTACAAAGCCTACAATGACGATGGAACCCATCAAAGCAGTCCCGATAGCCATACCCAGGTTCTGGGAAGTGCTCATAAAGGCAGCTGTCTCGCTTGTCCTTTCATGAACTACCTGGGAGAGGACGAGATTCATTATCTGGGATGACATAACTCCTACGCCTATACCTATTAAGGCAAAACCTGTTAGCAGGGCAAACCCTCTGACCTCCACATTAATGGTTGCAATAGCCAGTAAAAGCCCTGCAATAAGTACAAGCAACCCAACCTGGATGATACGCTTTGGGGCTATGCGGGCAGATAATCGAGATGCTGTAAGCGAAGCAATTAAAAGCGGTATGGAGAGGGGGAGGTAGAGAAAGCCTGTCTGCATAGCGTCGAAGCCCAGGGCGATCTGGAGGAAAAGGGCCATGCTGAACAGGAAACCTCCTATAAGAGTGGTCTGAGCCATCTGGACAAAGATGCCTGAAGTAATCCTTCGGTCCTTTAGCACATCGAGTCTTACGAGCGGCATCCTCCCCAGAATAATGACGTGATGTTCCCACAGGGCAAAGCACAGCAGTATAATGATTCCTGCTAAAATAAACACCGGGGTAGGGGAAAGGCCGAACGGGGAAATTTCAATCCCTCCAATTGAGAAAATATGACGTGCCTCCCACCAGCCGTAGTCCCCTGCTAGTAATATCCCAAAAACAATAAACCCCATCCCCAGCGCAGAGATTATCGAGCCGACTATATCCAGCTTGGGTTTCTCTTCAGTCTCAAGGGGTGCATCCAGAATATATCGGCTTAACAACAGGACAATGAGTACTATCACTACCTCACCCCCAAAAGCAAGCCTCCATGTGTACTTAGTTGTCAGCCAGCCTCCTATAATGGGACCGAGGGCAATTGCGCTTGCAACAATTCCACCTAATATGCCATAAGCAAGGGCACGGTCCTTCCCACTGTAGTTTGAGGTCACGAGCGTCTGGATAGCAGGCATGACAAGGGTTGCCCCAATCCCTTCAAGGATCGACCAGCCTATAAACAATACATCCATTGTCGGGCTGATCGCAGTCAGGAAAGAACCAGTACCGTAGACGATCAGTCCTGTCCTGAATGCCCTTTTTCTGCCAATAATATCGCCGATTTTTCCTCCGGTGATCATAAATGATGCCATTACAAGAGCATAGAGTGTGATGGCACCCTGGACAGTAGCAACGTTAGTGTGAAAATCTTTAATGAGTGTTGAAATCGAAACATTCATTATCGTCGTATCAATAACAAGCACAAACATTGCAAGCACGAGTGCAGTAATTACAATTTTCTTTTCCACAGTAACCACTTCGGAAGTTAGATTGTAAGAGTAGCCTGGTTACATCCGGGTAAGATACTCTTTCATACGACGCTATCCGAAAATCGACTGGTAGCTTTACTGTTGCTGCTCTCTAGTTAAGATATTCCTTCGTGCCAGAAAGGACTTCAAAAAAAGTAACCAAAATAAATCTGAATTCCTTTTTAGCTGTTGGGAAAATCATGAATTACTATCAGCTAAATAGGCATGTTTTAATCTGTCCCAAATGCCTCCTTCACACCAGGTAGCATGATATAGACAAGAATAAGGACATTCAGAAGAACTGAAAAATTAACGTCGTACCATGAACCTCCTGTAACCAGTACTACAAAATCAATGCACAGGTTGAATATCGTAATAACAGCCAGAAATATCCATGCTTGCTTGTCCACCTGCCAGAGCATCTGAGCCAGCCACACCCATATGTAGGCGAGCAGGCCATACAGTAGTGCAGACCAGAGACTGAAAATACGGCCCTCAACTACCCCTAAAAAAGGCAAAAAACCGAGAAACCGAAGCATTACAATAGCGTTTAAAAACGCCAGAACAATAGCTACAAAAGCCAGTATAGTGACACCAATAGGTCTTTCCATACTAAAATCCTCTCCTTATCCTCCGATAATCCGGTATCAGGTTCTCATTTTAAATCCTCCGATAACTGCTCCTATTCCCCCGATGATAAAGAAAAAACCAAATACCCACGGCAAAGACAAAGTACCTATCAGAGAATCGCTTAGAAGAAGTAGGCCTAGAATTATGGTAAGAATACCGATAATTCCCGTACCCCATCCTCCTCCTTTAACAGCCAGGGCAATTTTTACAGCTCCATTGATAATTGCCCATACCCCTATGAAAATAACAAATAATGTAAGAACTATGATAGGACTGTAGATTGGGTACATCAGTATAAATATTCCGGCAATAACGCTCAAGACACCCGAAAGCAGTTTCCATATCCTATTCCCAGAGAATATTAGTGCCCCTACAACAGAAAGAACTCCTTCTGCTAGCCAGAAAATACCCAGAAACTGTATGAGAATAATTGTAGTTATTGCAGGTCTGTATATAAGGAATAAACCTACAAGAATGGCAATAATACCTTCCAGAAGGACTACCCACCAGGGTACCTGCAGTGTTTCATACCCAATTTCATTATCAGAATCAATTGACTGTTCCAGAACATCAACTGGTTGTTCCATTATAGTCCATCTCCCGAAACTTTTAGTTCTTCAACTCTAGCTTCCTGCGGCCAGAATATCAGATCTTAGCAATGTTAAAGAGATGTCATTATCTCAATATTGGATTGCATCTTTCTGGATGATTTATTTACACTCAGGAGTGCCAGAGTCAAAGAGAATGTAGCCTTCCCCCCACAAAGAAGAGTAATCTCTTATTCCGAGTCAATTAATCGACGAGGTTTATTATAATAAATATAGTATGCTTCTTCATCAATTAACCCGACAAAATGTTGATGTCATAGAGTATTAACTGAATGATTTATTCCATTACGAAATTACTTGTGTGATAAAGGCCAAGGTAAACTGTTTATTTACTACTTTAACATCATGTGAAGATAGGATTCAGTTAAGATATCAATCCCAATACTAATTCCTCTTCACAATTGGCTAAAGATGAAGCAGTAGTATTAATAATAATATATTAATTATTATATATAAAACAACTTTTATTAATATTAAAAAACGATATAGTAAAAAATAAACTATTGAGATTGATACACAAAGAAACAGATAAAAGAGAAAACAGGTAACAGGGAAACAGGTAAATAAGGAAACTGTTTAAATAGAACCGCATATTTCAGAGGATCAGTGATGAATCCGACAAATCAACGGGATATTCCCCTTTATATCTATCATGCCGGACAGTGTGACCCAAAAAAGTGCACCGGAAGGAAATTGGCTCGTTTTGATCTTGCCCGTCTTTACGACAAGATATCAAGGTTGCCCAGATCAGCAATCCTTCTGGATCCAACTGCAGATAAAGCCCTTTCTCCTGCCGATGATTCCCGAAAAGGGATTATTGTACTCGACTGTTCCTGGGAAGAAGTGGAAAGGGTTTTTCCCGAACTTGCGAAGTTGAATCTCGAGCATAGGGCCCTTCCCTATCTGCTTGCAGGCAATCCTGTGAATTTCGGAAGACCCTTCAAGCTAAACTCAGCCGAAGCCTTTGCGGCAGCTCTCTACATTTTGGGGCATAAAGAACAGGCTGAAAAAGTCCTCTCCAAGTTTAATTGGGGGCACAGTTTTCTCGAACTCAATAAGGAGCCGCTTGAAGAGTATTCAACCGCGAAGAATAGTACTGAGATCGTGGAAATTCAGAGCCATTATTTCTAACTAATTGCTAACTATCTATTATTGCTAACTGTCCAACTATCTATTATTCCTAACTACCATTATTTTAATTATTTTTGAAAGCCAGCAAATTCGGACTTACTCGAAGAAAGAAACTTGTATTAAAGATCTGAAATGAAGAAAAGGTGTTTATGTAATGAAAGCACCGATGAAAACAGATTCCAGAAAACAGATAGGAGTTATAGGCGCAGGAGCTTGCAGTAGCGAGATCAGAGCTCTTGCAGAAGTTGTGGGAAGAGAAGTAGCAAAAAGAGGAGCGATTCTGCTCTGCGGAGGTCTGGGCGGAGTTATGGAGGCAGCAGCGTACGGAGCAAAGCAGGAAGGAGGAATAACCCTGGGAATTTTGCCCGGAACCCTGAGAGAGGAAGCAAATATCTGGATAGATATCGCGGTTGTCAGCGGAATGGGACACGCCAGAAACGCTCTGATAGCACAGTCCTCGGATGCGTTGATTGCAGTTAGTGGAGAATACGGAACGCTTTCGGAGATAGCACTCAGCCTGAAGATGGGAAAACCTGTGGTTGTGCTCGAGCCAGGCTGGAAAATCGAAGGCGTTTACAGAGCAAAAAGTCCGGAAGAAGCCGTAGAACTTGCTTTTAGGCTGACTGAAGGTAATGGAAAGCCCTGAAAAAGTCAGGGAAAAAACCTAAAAGGCTTAATATATTGAAAGGAATCAACTGAAAAAGCATCCAAGAGAGACTTAGGTGAATATAGAAACAGCAGATAAAGAAGAGTCTTAAGTGCGGATGAATATCCCAGAAGGGCAAATAAAGAACTCCGAGCCTAATTATAGTTACGGATGACAGTGTATATTGGGATTTGATCCAAAAATTTATATCGAAAAAGGAAACTTCAAGAATTAGGATTTAGAGGCAGGCTTTGTCTCAGACTGGCAGAAATTTTGGGGTAAGCCAGTATTTCTCCCAAGAATATCAAAAAATTATACCGGAGTTTTAAATGCACCTTATTGTAACGGAAAAAAATATAGCAGCAAGGAGGATAGCTGCGATTCTGGCTCCAAAAAACCCGAAGAAGGATAGAGTCAGCGGAGTGGACGTATACCGGTATGAGGTTGTGTCCGACGGGAAAACACAGGAGACTGTAGTTATAGGACTCTCAGGCCATATCGTGGGGATCGATTTTCCCAAGGAGTACAATAACTGGCAGAAAGTGGAAGCTAAAGCCCTTATTGACGCCGATATCATAACAACTCCTATCAACAGAAAAATTGTAACTGCCCTCCGAAGCCTAGGGAAAGAGGCAAGCAGGGTCACGATTGCCACGGACTACGATCGGGAAGGAGAATTAATAGGAGTTGAGGCCCTCAATATTATAAAACAGGTGAGTTCGGATGCTCCTTTTAACCGGGTCCGCTACAGCGCAATAACCCCAAAAGCAATAGAAGCCGCCTTTTCAAACCCTACAGATATCGATTTTAATCTTGCAGATGCAGGCCACTCCAGGCAGGTTATTGACCTCGTCTGGGGCGCAGCTCTTACCCGTTATATTTCTCTTGCTGCAGGCAGGCTTGGGAAAATGTTTCTTTCCGTAGGTAGGGTACAGTCGCCAACCCTTTCTCTTATTGTTGACAGGGAAAAAGAAAGGAATATTTTTGTCCCGACTCCTTACTGGGAAATCCACGTTGAGCTCCAAAATGCAGAAGGAGAAACCTTCTCAGCTCAGCACTCAACTCGTCGTTTCTTGGATAAAAAAGAGGCTACAAAAGCATTCAAAAAATTGGGGAAGCAGGCCGAATTAAAAGAAATAGAAAAAGGGAAAAAGACCGACCAGCCCCCAACACCATTTAATACCACAGGTTTCATAAGTGCAGCAAACTCAATCGGGCTCAGTCCCGCAAACGCGATGCGTATAGCCGAATCTCTTTATACGAATGGTTATATTTCATACCCAAGGACGGACAATACGGTTTATCCTGATACCCTTGATCTGAGAGCCCAAGTTGAGATTTTCAAAGAAGGTCCCTTTAGAGAATACGCAGACGCCCTGCTTGAGAAAGCCGAACTTATTCCTACGCGAGGAAAAAAGGAAACCACAGACCACCCACCTATTTATCCTGCCTCTCTTGCCAAAGAATCCGACTTAAAAGAGGAAGAGTGGAAGGTCTACGAACTTGTAGTCAGGCGCTTTTTTGCGACCTTTGCCGGACCAAGCGAGTGGGAAACCATGCGCTTGAGACTTGACATTAACGGAGAAGAGTTCAGGGCAAATGGGGCAAGGCTTATAGAGCCGGGCTGGAGATGGTACTATCCTTATAATGCGCCTGAAGACAGGTTGTTCCCCGAACTCCATGAAGGCGATTTCCTGAAGGTTACAAACAAAGATATGCCGGATAAAGAAACTCAGCCTCCGGGCCGCTATGGGCAGGGAAGGCTTATTAATATTATGGAAGAGCTCGGGCTTGGAACAAAGGCAACGAGGCACGAGATTATTAGCAAGCTTTATTCCAGGGCTTATATTCACGGGAATCCCGTACAGCCTACGAACACCTCTTTTGCAGTAATGGATACTCTTGAGAAGTATTCTCCTACTATTACAAAACCGGACATGACAAAGCTGCTTGAAGAAAACATGGACCGGATTGCCGAGGGCAAGATCAAAGAAGTTGCTGTCCTTGAAGAGTCGCGGGAGATGCTGAAACAGGTCTTTTCGGAACTCGATAAAAACCGGGACAAAATTGTGGAATCCCTCCAGGCAGGCCTTAGGGAAGACAAAATAATAGGCACCTGTCCAGAATGCGGAAACGAGCTTATGATTCGGCGTTCAAAAAGAGGAAGCCGCTTTATAGGCTGCAATAATTATCCGAACTGTACCTTTTCGCTTCCCCTGCCAAGAAGCGGACAGATTGTGGTTATTGACAAGCTCTGTGAAGCCCACGGCCTTCACCATATTCGCTTAATCAATTCGGGAAAACGACCCTGGGATCTTGGCTGCCCTCAGTGCAATTTCATTGAATGGCAGAAAACCCAGCAAGAAGAGCAGGCTCAACAGCCTAAAAAGGAAAGACCCAAATCAATAAAGGATCTCGAAGGCGTGGGAAAAGCCACAGCAGGAAAGCTGGAAGAAGCCGGAATTACAAGCGTAGAAGCCCTGGCAGAAGCCGATCCTGTAGAACTTGCAAAAACAATAAAGATGAGCGTAAAAAAGGTTAAAAACTGGCAGATTTCATGCAACGGCGCAGTTGAGGATAACGGTACAGTTGAGAGCAAAGGCACAGTTGAGGATGTATGAGAATAGTCCTCTCTGACATCTTATTTTTTATCTTTGTTTATTTTTTGCTTTGATCTATATACAACCTTATTGCCACATCTGGCCGTTCATGCCACGCTCGCCTTCGTCGAGCGGCCTTTACCAGAGAAGGGAGAAAAAGAAGAAGCAGCTTTGTAGAGGAGTAACCTTTAGACAATCTGGCTGAGGACTTTATAGATCCCGTGAAATTAAAAACGGTCTGTGGGATCGAGATAACGATTATAATTCCAGATGGAACGTTTTACATAGCATTCGGTTACCTTTTAGCTGTGATACATGTACTGCTGTTGTTTTTTCTTAGCTAATTGCGGGCGGCTAAAGCCCTTCTTACATTCTCTTTGTAAATTATCTGTGTTTCAGATCAGTCTTCCATAACCTTAGTGACCACGTGCTCAAGTTTCAAATTAAAGTAAAGAGGTGAGCTCTCGAAATTCACTCCACAGTTATTGTTACATTATTGGATTTTATCCTGCCAATCCAATAAGGTTTCTGAATATCTTCATCTGGAGACGTGGTATCATATACGGCATTAAGAGTATATTCTCCCTTTGTCAAGTTCCAGCATGTTGAATCAACCGTGCTATATAGAGACTCACCTGGGCTCAATTCAGTAAGGTCTTCGTCTGTTAGTGGAATTCTTGAGTTTACCCATAAATAAGGCATCATAGACCCATCGGAATTAAAGAAAAGTATATTATAACTTGTCTGTTCAGACATTTTCCAGACATTGATGGGATTTTCTCCTACATTTGTCAATGTTAAATTAATCTGGAACACTTCACTTTCCTGTATCCGAGTTTTTTCCGGCGTTACTGTCAAGTTTAATTCTCTTAGTTGTGAGTGTCCCAATATATCCCAATAATCATATCTAATGGAAGTCATGAATAATATTAACAGAATTGAAATTATTATTACAACAATTATGAGATATTTTCCTTTCATAACTTATTCTCTCTTCTTTTGCTTCTACGAAAACACATATAATTGGTAAAATTCGTTAAACTCCAGTAAACTCTGTAGAATTTATCCACTTTATAACTATTGAATTATTATTTAAACGTCTTGTGCCTAAAATCGGTAATAGTTAGAGATCAACTAACTTTATACGCCTATTTACAGACCTGAAATGAGTGAAAATCAGTTTAGAGACTTTGAAATACTAAATCAAGGGCAATTTATTGTAGATTATTTATCCTGTGCTCACAGAAGTATTTAACAAATATTATCGCAAATATTATATCAGATATTATAGAAAAATTTTAATAGATTTTAAAGAGGTTTTATTCTGGAGCTTACCTTTAAAGGCGGGTGCAGAGAAGTCGGACGTTCGGGTTTACTCGTAAATGGGGAGGTTCTGCTCGATTACGGTATAAAAACCGGGGACATCTCGGAATACCCTCTCAATAGCATGGAACCGAAGGTCGTGCTTGTTTCACATGGGCATCTTGACCACTGCGGGGCTGTCCCCAACCTGATGTACCAGAATCCTGAGGTTTTCATGACCCCGCCGACTGCAGAATTTACCTTCCTGCTGGGAAAAGATACCCTGAAGCTTGCAGAAAGCACAATATCAGGCGTATCCCCTTTTGATCCCGATGATCTCCAGAAGCTTGGCAGACGAACAAAAAAAGTAGATTATGGAGAGACTTTCAAAACCAATGGGTACAGGGTTTGCTTTTATGATGCAGGTCATATTCCCGGAGCGTCAGGAATCTTCCTGGAATCCGAGTCAGGAGAGAGCCTATTTTATACCGGGGACTTCAACCTTAAGGAAACAAGGCTTGTACCCGGAGCGACTAAGTTTCCCGAAGCCGATACTCTAATTCTTGAGAGCACATATTTCGGGGAAGACCATATTCCCCGAAAGGAAACCGAAGAAAGATTTATCGAGTCGGTCCTGGATACACTGGATAGGGGGGGCACTGCTCTTATCCCTGCCTTTGCGATAGGCAGAACTCAGGAAATCCTTATGCTGCTTGATGCCCACGGAATTCAGGCTTATGTGGATGGCATGGGCAGGGACGTATATAAAATTCTTAAAAAATATCCTGAATATCTCAAAGCCCCCGAGCTTCTTGATCGAGCTTTCGGACGTGCTATTTCCGTAAAAGACAAACAGCGGGATTCGGTCCTTAAAAAACCCTCGGTCATTGTCACTACAGCCGGAATGCTGAATGGAGGTCCGGTACTTTATTACCTGAGCCGGCTTTATAAAGACCCTAACTCAAAAGTCCTGCTTACAGGCTATCAGGCTGAAGGCACAAATGGCAGGCTGGCTCTTGAGCATAGATTTGTCGAGACTAGAGAAGATATCCTTACTCTCAAGCCCAAGGTAGAGCAGTACGACTTTTCCGCCCATAGCGGCGATAGCGAGCTAAAAAAAGTTGTTAAGGATTTCTGTAGGAAAGGTACTGAAAGAGTCTTTGTAATGCATGGGGACAAAACCGAAAGCTTTGCGCAGTGGATTTCGGAAGAAATCGGTGTGGATGCGTATGCGCCCGCAAACGGAGAATTATTTGCCTTTTAATGAAGGAAAGAAAAATAGGTAGCCTTTTTAGAACCTGCGAAATGCTTAAGCCCAGACAATTCCAATTAACTGGTATGATCCTTAATCCTGAATCCGAAGTTCTTGAAACACTTGCAAAAAGCATACTTCTGGCTGCTCGGACTGCTCCAAAAGCCAAAGGTGTAGACGATATAGTAACTGCCCTTGTCGAAAAAGAAGATATTGAGATTCTTGCCTCAACTATGGAAAAGCTGGCAGATGAAAAGGGCGCAGGCTTCGTATTTCTGAAAAGGGATGCTGCAAACCTAAGAAATGCCGGGGCTACTGTCCTCATCGGTGTTAAAACCAGCGGGGCTGCAAGCCTTGACTGTGGTGCCTGCGGTTTTGAAACCTGTTCTGAGATGCTGAACCAGCAAAAAGTAGAGGTAGATTTCAGGGGTCCAAATTGCATGCTCAAATATGTAGACCTGGGAATAGCTATAGGTGCAGCCGTTGCAAAAGCTAAGGATTTCTGCATTGACAACAGGGTAATGTACTCAATTGGCGCAGCCGCAAGGGTTTCAGGCTTGCTGGACGCGGATGTAGTTTTTGGAATTCCGCTGAGCGTAACCGGGAAAAATATCTTTTTTGATAGAAAATGAGGTTCATTAACGATATTTAAAGACTTTAGAAGGCATTTAAAGACTTTAGATGACTCTTGTGACCCTTAAGAAATAGCGGACAGTTGCTATAAAAAGAGAAAATTTTCTGGTCTCGTATCCATATATATCTGACCATATTTTTGAATAAATGAAAGCTTTTTTTCTAATATGTGTGAATGTTTAGAGAGGTTCGTAGCTTCTCTAAAGCCTAGAGCTTCTCTAAACGAAGTTATTTAGAATTGCAGTTTCTTCATCCTTTCAACAGCTTCTTTAATTCTCTCTACCGGCTTTGTGAGGGCAAACCTGATGTAGCCTTCGCCGGCTTCTCCGAACCCGACACCTGGAGTTGCAACGATTCCGGCTTCTTCTAGCAGGATTTTTGCAAAACTCATTGAGGTGAAGCCCTCAGGTACCGGAGCCCAGATATAGAAGGTAGCTTTTGGCGGTTTTACTTTGAGGCCCATAGCAGTAAGCCCTTCGATGAGGGCATCCCGCCTTTCTTCATAAATCTTATTTGTTTCTTCGACACAGGTCTGCGAAGAGCAGAGGGCTGCAATACCTGCAATCTGGATGGCATCAAAGACGCCTGAATCCACATTGGATTTGACCTTGCCGAGCCCCTTTATAAGGTCTTTGTTTCCGACTGCAAACCCAAGCCTCCAGCCTGTCATGTTATAGGTCTTGGAATGCGAATAGAGTTCTATGCCAATATCCATTGCCCCGTCTGCAGCAAGGAAAGAGGGAGCTTCATATCCGTTGTAAGTCATCTGGCAATAAGCGTTGTCATGCACTGCAATGATGTTGTGCTTTTTGCAGAACTCAACGATCTTTTCGAAGAACTGCATGTCGGCAGTTGCAGCAGTCGGATTGTTCGGGTAATTAAAGAAGAACAACTTTGCTTTTTTCAGGACATCCTCAGGAATTGAGTTCAGATCCGGCAGGAAATCATTTTCTGCAGTCAGCGGCAGCGGATACGGCTCTCCGCCTGCAAACATTGTTCCTATTTTGTAAACCGGATACCCGGGATCAGTGTAGAGCACGACATCCCCAGGGTTGATAAAAGCGAGTGGAATATGCGCAACCGCTTCCTTTGATCCTATAAGGGAGAGGACTTCAGTCGCAGGGTCAAGCTCAATCCCTTTATATTTCTTACACCATTCCGCCGCCGCTTTCCTGAAATCCAGCATACCGGCATAAGAAGGATACTGATGCGTTTTTGGGTCGCAGACTGCCTCTCGCATTGCCTCGACAATGTGAGGATGTGTAGGCAGGTCGGGATCTCCCACGCCAAGGTCGATCACATCGACTCCTCTAGCAATTAGTTCGTCTCTTGCTTCATCTATTGCTGCAAAAAGGTATGGGGGTAATGCATTGATTCGATCAGAATACATTGATAACGTCACCTGAAGATGATTGGCATGCGTAAGTTCTCATAGTTACGGTATTTGGAATATTAAAAGGTATGGGATCAGATATTAAGGGAAAAACTCAAAGGTATTCAAAATATATCAATCATTATTTTTATTTATACAATTCTCTGTTTGTTCAAAACGTTCTTTGTATTTATCAAATTATCAATTTTTATAGCTATTCTATATTTATCAAATACTTATTTTAAATTTTATATTTATAATTAAGCCAATGCTAAAACCAATTTCACTTCCAAATCGATAAATTTCAGACTATTTTCCAAAAATTATAAAGAACTTGCCTAATAATCTAGAATAATAAATATTTGATAAGCTATTTTGAGTATTAGGATGGCTCATTTAATAAGATAAATATGATCAAACAGTTAGAGTTACTTTGTTAATAATTATCAAGCAAAAAGATAGATAAATATGTGTGAGATCAAATCTGTTTATTTAAACTTACCAATAATCAGGCAAGAATAATCTTATTAACATAACCTATTAATGGGGAAAATAGGGGACCAGTTGATTCCTATGAATAATTTCTTAGAGCTGCAAGCTTCTTCATACGGCTTATTTACGTTTATTATAATGATTATTATCACGTCATTATTTGTTTATTTAGTTAAGTCTTACTATGGAAACAGTAAAGATAAAACTGAAAAATCGAAAGATTTTAAATATAAAAATATTATTATTTTTGCTATTATATTAACGATTTTTTTTGTTACTGTGTATTTTGTACACGAGAGCCCAATTGCCTGGACTGTAAGAGGAGATGTATTAGCTAATTCAGGGAATTATAAAGAAGCAATAAATGCTTACGATAAAGCAATTGAACTTGATCCTCAAAATCCAGATGTCTGGAATAATAAAGGAGTTGCTCTTTCCAATTTAAGTAATTATGAAGGAGCAATAAAAGCCTATAATAAAGCACTTGAACTTGATCCTCAAAACTCGCTTTTCTGGTATAATAAAGGGAAAACTCTATACGATTTAGGCAAGCAAGAAGAATCAATAAAAGCCTACAAGGAATCGATAGAGGCTAGTGAAAATGCAATTAAGATTAATCCTCGAAACTCGCTTGCTTGGTATAATAAAGGGTCAGCTCTTCAAGAGCTAGGTGATTACCAGAAAGCGATAACAGCCTACAATAAGGCAATTGAGGTCTATCCGGAGTACAAAGAAGCCTGGTACAAGAAAGGATTAGCCTTTTACAACTCAGGTAATTATGAAGAAGCAGTAAAAGCCTGTAATAAAACAATTGAGCTTGACCCTCAAGACCCACGTGTCTGGGCTAATAAAGGAAATGCTTTGTCTAAATTAAGTAATTACGAGGAAGCAATTACAGCATACAATAAAGCAATTGAGCTTGATCCTCAAAACTCAGTTGCCTGGAATGGTTTAGGATTCGCCGTAGCCAGTTTAGGTAACTACGAAGAATCAATCAAGTTCTACAACAAAGCAATAGAAATTGATCCTCAGAATTCAGAGGCTTTGAGTAATAAAGGATTTGCTCTTTACAATTTAGGTAACCGCGAGGAAGCGATAAAAGCTTTAGATAAAGCAATAGAAGTAAACCCTCAAGGTGCAGTTGCTTGGTATAATAAAGGATCGGTTCTTAAGAATTTAGGTAATTACAAGGAGGCAGTTAAAGCGCTTGACAGAGCAACTGAATTAGACCCTAAGAGAACATCTGCTTGGAATAATAAAGGAAATGCTCTGTCTAGTTTAGGGAACTATGCTGAGGCAATAAAAGCATATAATAAAGCAATTGAAATCGATCCTCAAAACCCAGAAGCTTGGAATAATAAGGGAATTGCTCTGTCTGGCTTAGGAAGTTACGAAGAATCAATCAAAGCCTTTGATAAGGCAATAGAGATTAACCCTTCAAGTTCAGTTACTTGGGCCAATAAGGGATTAGTTCTGTCTATATTAGGGAATTACGAAGAAGCAGTAAAAGCTTTTGATAAATCCATAGAAATTGACCCTCAGAATTCAATTGCTTGGGTTAATAAAGGAAACGCTCTCTACAATTTAGGTGATTATGAAGGAGTAATAAAAGCCTGTGATAAGGCAATTGAACTTAATCCTAATAACTTAAATGCTTGGACCAATAAAGGTAAAGCCCTGTCTAGTTTAGGTGATTATGAAGAAGCAATAAAAGCCTACGACAAGGCACTTGAGATTGATCCTCAAGATCCACTCGCTTGGAATAATCGAGAAATTGCTTTTGGTCATTTAAACAATTACGAGGAAGCATTACAAGCTCACAATAGAGAGATAATAAGTGATTCCGAAGATCCAGAAGTCTCATGGAACAATAAAGGGTTAGCTCTTTACTATTCAGGTAATTACGAAGAAGCAGTAAAAGCCTATGATAAGGCAATTGAAGTTGATCCAGAATATGCGGATGCCTGGCTCAATAAAGGAAATTCTCTTTCTAGTTTAGAGAATTACGAGGAAGCAATAAAAGCATATGACATAGCAATTGAACTTAACCCTCAAAACTCACTTGCTTGGAATAATAAAGGGTTAGCTCTCAACAATTCGGGTTATTATGTGGAAGCAATAAATGCATACGATAAGGCTATTGAGATTAACCCCCAAGATTCAATTGCCTGGACTAATAAAGGAAATGCTCTATCTGGTTTAGTTAACTACGAAGAAGCAGTGAAGGCCTTTGATAAAGCAACTGAGCTTTATCCACAAAACTCACATGCTTGGAACAACAAAGGCTTGGCTCTTTATAGTTTAGGCTATTATGAGGAAGCATTAAATGCCTTTGATAGAGTAATTGAAATCGACCCTCAAAATGCAGTTGCTTGGACTAATAAAGGACATATTCTCGATATTCTAGGCAACTACAAAGAAGCAATTAAAACATATGATAGAATGATTGAACTTGATCCTCAAAATTCACTTGCTTGGAATAACAAAGCAGCTGATCTTGGTTATTTAGGTAACCATGAGGAAGCAATAAAAGCTTTTGATAAAGCACTTGAACTTGATCCTCAAAATTCACTCGCTTGGTATAACAAAGGATTATCTCTCCATAGTTTAGGCTACTATGAAGAAGCAATAAAAGCCTATGATAAGGCAATTGAAGTTAATCCAGAGTATACAGATGCTTGGAACAATAGAGGATCAGCGTTTTTCTGGATAGGTAACTACGAAGAAGCGATGAAAAACTACAATAAAACAATTGAACTTAACCCTAAGTACTCACTTGCTTGGTATAATCGTGCATGCGTATATTCTCTTATCGGCGACAAAGAGCAGTCAATATCTGATTTGAGGTACGCTATTGAAATTAATCCTGCATATAAAGAAATGGTGAAAGTAGATCGTAAATTTGAACATTTGTGGGATAGTGAAGAATTTAAAAAATTATTGAATACTACTGAGTAACTTTGTGAATCAACTAGTATTGAGATTATATCTCAATACTCATTGATACTAAAACAAGTGTCTGAGAGACTGTCTTAAAATTAAATAATATTTGTAACCAGATTATTTGCTAGTGCCAGAACTCAATTGATTATTGGGAATTTGAAAAATTTGAGACCCAATTTTGATTTCTGGATTTGATTTCTGGAATTAGCTAAAATGTTTAAAGGATTCTTCTATATTTCTATCTATTTCTTGTTGTATAACTTCGGTCTTATTTTCCATACTTCCGGTTATAATTCCTTCTATAGTTCCATTTAAGGTCGTATTATCCATTTTTCCAGTTACGTTTCCGATGATAGCTCCGATTATAGTCATATTATTCGTATTTCCGGCCACTCCGGTCATATTTCCGGTCATGTTACAAATAAAAGTACCAGTCATATTTCCTGTCGTGTTCCCAGTCATGTTACAAATAAAGGTTCCAGTTATATTTCCGGTAACATTCTCAGTCATGTCTCCTGTATGATTTAATAAATGCAGGAGACGATACTGGGAACCCACCAAGCCTGCGCCACCGCCGTCTGCTAGGTCTCTGTCAGAATTTAATGCTTGTACGGACCCAAGAAAGAAAACTAAGCATAATGCTAGTAGAGAGACGATTAATTTTATTTTCATTCTTTACCCCCGTTTGCGAATTAGATCATTGGGATCTATTCATATATAATTTAAATAAAATTTATTTAATAGAGATGCATATATAATATGCAATCGGATTATAAATAATTAGTCTCTTCTAACTAAAGTTACATTTTTTCCATTTTTTTCAGGCCTTTCGAGAACATATATTGGTATATATTGGTATATATTATCATATCTGTAATAAAATAATATAAATTGTATATTAAAGTTTAATTCTTTAAGAATTGTCCTTTATACCTTTAATTTCATTTTGTGAAGAATACGTTTTATCAAGTATTTTTTGCTATAATTTGGCATAAAAGTGAGAAGTTGTTCCGCACGTGTCTCTCATTTTCCGTAATTGCTAATACTAATTTCCAACTTTGTAGAAAACCTATCTAAATCAGTTACAATAGGCTGAAAATCAGGAAGTAAAAACAGGTAAAGCTATTCAGTTCAAATTAATGAAAAATTCTTTATTTCAGAGGATTTCTACAGAACCGGTTTTTTCTTTATTACATAACTAAAAAATTTACAATTAGATTATTGAAATAAAATATCATTAAATTCAATTAAAACTGTTTTAAACAAATATTTTGCAAAGTAAATATTATTTCTAGCATTATTGAAAAAAATAAGATTTTTTGTGGAAAAATAGTGGAACTTCAATTATAAAACTCTTTAGGTTATTCAAGGTTGTAACAGAGTACAAAAGCGCATGTCAGAATCGATGCATTCAAGAGGTACACCTTATAGTTTTCCAGATTATATGTTTCATGCAGTCCTGAGAAAAGTCTAACCCAATAAATTGCTATAAAGGGCCATAATATTAACAGAATAGAAAAGGATAACCATATAAGTGACCTTGAGCCTACGTAGTAGATTAATGCCGTATACAATGTTTCAGAAATTTTTTCTATACTTAATGCTCCAAGTAGATATGGTACAAAGAGAGTGCCGAATAAGAAACTAATTACAGCCAGGAATAACTGAAATACATGTGCCATAGGAAAAAGAAAAAGAAATAGTAGAAGGCTTTTATTATTAAAAGAATAAGTAGCCATCCAGCATCTTATAATGATTGGAGGATGGGTTATTTGAGATAGAAGCCACTGTTTCACTGTCGTTTCTCTTTTCAGCTTTTCTATAGCCTTTAGAGAAGTAACACCTAAACCGCCCTTTGACTTTATCATGAACCTGTCTGCATTTAGCTCTGCACACCAGATACCTATTATGGGGAGAACATAATAGGCTAAGTTTTGAAAAAGTATAGGTAATGGATAATATATTAAATTCATTAAGAGATATTGAGGTACGAATGTTTTACGATAAGAGGTTCCTGTAAAATCGATAAAAGCTAAAGCTATTTGGAGAAGGAAAACAAAGAAAATAATACTGAATGTATGTCTAAGTACAAACTCAAAGGAACTACCTGCTCCAAGAATTAAAGCATCTCCATTTCTATAATGACCAATCTCATGGAAAAGTACTGCCTGAGCGTTTTCTCTGTCTGAGCGCCATGACTTGATAAATTTTCCAAATATTGCTATGCCAGTTTTACGATACCCTATTGGATAGATAAATACTACCTCTTTTGAGCTAAGAAGATTTGCTTTAATTTTAAGATCCGGGGCGTGAAATTTAAGAAAATTTTCAATTTCGACAATTGCTGGAACTTGTTGATAATTTTCGGTTAAATTATATTTTTTTTCAACATAGTATTTTCGTATTGACGGAAATAATAAATTCAAAGCACCTAAAAACAGAAATATTCTGGGAATCCAGTAGGGTGCATTTATTAATTCAAATCTCCTAATAAGGGCCATATTCACAAAAGTAGGATCTGTTGGAAAGAGAAAATCCATAAAATCTGTATTCAGCTTTACTATCAGATTAGGTAATTCGTAAATATATAAGATAAGACATACCCATATCCAAGGAGGAAGAGTTTGGCACTTCTCATTTTTGGGCATAGAATCACTTGGACCCAGCAACTTTTTCCACAAATATTACAGAAACTGATGGATCTTTTAATAGTGTAATAACAACATTTGAAATAACTTTTTCACATTGTTCATCAGGAAGACCAGAAGCTTTCAATTCTGTTGAAAACGTATTGAAGACTGTTGTTAGAACTGAAGAGTATCTTTCAGGTAGCTTACTGTTTATTTCCTTTATCTTGAGCTTATCACATATACTCAGAAGATTGTTTATAATTGAGAGGTTCTCATCATCTACTGATAAAATCTTGAGTATAAAAGGAGAAGCAACTGCTATTCCCTTCAAAATCCATGGGAAAAGTAATATGCCTTCAAATAATCCAAAAGCCCCAAGTTCTGTACTCTCTTGCCTTCCAAAAAGAGATTCTTTTTCTTTTCCGCCTCGGATAAAAGCTTCAGCTATAAGAGGCGCCAGATCAATCTCATCAGGTACTGTGGCTTCCGCAATCTTTGTGGATAAATCAGTCACAATATCCATAAATATCCCCTCTCTTGGTAGATAAGCCCTACAAAAAAGATTAAATATTTCTTATCGATTTCTGGATATACTCTCACCCTTAGTTCTTCTTTTATGTATTAATCTCCACGATATATAATCAGAGGAAACGTTTGTCAGAATCATCTCTGAAGGTTTATGTTTGATTAACAGTAGCTTATTCAACTGTAAATGATCGTTATAGCATTAAGTGTAAAGTTTTAAGGTAAATTAAGTACTGCCCAAGTTTCTAAGCATATTTTAGACCCAAAGCTTCATATTTCACTCTGAAACTGAAAAATTTAGCAATTCATCTTTTTTATTTTACTACGTCCTATTATTTATTAGATTTTTGTATAGACATAATATATTACAGCGCCATAGTTGTCTTTCGTTTTTCCCGCCAAAAACAGTTCATAGATCGTATTCCCAAAAATTAAGATAACTCTTTCAACAGCCGAAAATTTACTCGATTCTCATCAAGTCTGCTCAGCTTAATCAGTAGATATCTAAGGCTTTGTTGATATCGTTGTGCGACTTTACCTGACTGTACACACTTATCCTGATATACTCTGTATTTAAACGAAATTTATATCTTTTAATCACATGATTTTAGGATTATGCTCTCACTGCTTATTCCTCAGTCAATGCCTGTAATAAAAGGCATCCGAATCCCAATGAACTTTTACGTAGTTCTTAAGGAACCTGTACCTCTGGCTGGAATGTCTTATCCAGCAGTACGAACGCCCTGGGAGAAAATTAGGAATGCAGATTTTTCAAGTGTTGCCTGTCTCTGTGATTCTGATGTATCTTATAATCCCTATCCTCTCAAGGTTCTTTTTTCTGCGGAATAAGAAGACCTTCACTATGGTAATGCTGCATATGATCCTGAAACACTTGAGTGGTTTGTCAGAAAGGCAACTAATGTAATAAGAAAAGAAATGGATACAGGGAAAGGTATTGTTGTCCACTGCATAGGAGGTATAGGCAGAACTGGTACGGTTCTGGGGTGCGTGCTTAGAGATCTTGGTTTTTCGACTGATGAAGTGATAAATTATCTGGATAGGGTACAAAATTTTAGAGCATTCCGAAGATGGTCGGAAACTAAATGGCCGGCGGAAATGGTACACAAATACTGAGAAAAAACTTTGGACTTATATAATACGTGAATTAGAAGGAGCAGGGAAAGTTTTTCGGTCTTATCTGGAGTTCAATTCGTCTCTGCTTTTCCTGTCAATTCGATTTATTTTGATAAATATTGATAGAAAATATAAAAATAGATGGAGTAGACTTAATTAAATAAAACTGGTTCATAAAGAACAACTGAAAAAAGGATTGTGCCCTCTGGTATTTAGAAAAAGCTTGATGCGTAGCTAAGTAATTTAGCTTACTAGAACACTTATGTTATCCTTTCAAGATTTCTTCTAACCTGTTATTACTCAGGCATTGTAGGCATCATAAATCTGCCAGACCCATATAATTGTCCATATTAAAAATCCAGTCCCGAAAATGTGCATTGCCCCTGTAATTATGAAGGCTATCCAGATGCCCAGAGCCTTTAACAGATGTCCTTTTACAATTTGGCCCAGGCCAGGGAAGAAAAAAGAAAATAAGGCTGGAATCCCGTGTGTCCTGCAACAATTCATAGAACTTACCTTTTTTAAGACACTTAACAAGAGAGCGTATATAAATAGTTTAACTTAAAAAGGTTTTTCCCTTTAAAGTGACCTCCTCTAAAACTCAGCCTATAAAATAAATTTTTTAACCTGCTTTTCATGCATTATAGGCATCATAAATCTGTGCAATCCAGATAACCATTCCAATTAAAAATCCTATACCGATGACGCTCATAAATAGACTTATTAGCAGGGCTGCCCAGATGCCCACTGCTTTGGATACCTGTCCCTTTACAAGCTGGCCCAGACCAGGAATGAAAAAAGAAAATAACACAGGAACTCCGTGTGTTTTCTTACAGTGACAGTTCATATGATCACTTCCCCAAGTTAAATTCTCAAGTTAATCTCAAGCCGAATTCAAAATTTACTTACTTCTAAATTTCTTCTAACTTTTTGAAAATATATCCCAAAATTAATATATATTATATTATTAAACTATGAGCTATATCTAAACTGCCACCTAAAAAATAATTGAATGTATAGCCTTAAAGTTTCAGGTGAACTTTCCTGAAAAACATTATTTTTCAACCTACTAATAGTGGTTGTCTATTTTAATTTATAGGTTGTAGGAGCCTGGTTATGGATAAAGAGGATAATAAAAATTCGATTTGGAAACAAATTAAATCAATGTGGAACTCGCTACCAGAACTTATAAAGTTATTTGGTACCATACTGAGTATAGCTATTGCCCTAAAAGCTCTTTTTCCCGCAGCTGTGGTCGGAATAAGTAATTTTGATGCAGACCCGGGAATTGTCGAGCCAGGAGGATCTTCTGTTTTGAACTGGGGCGTCTCTGGAGCTGACAATATTACAATAGAGCCTGGTATAGGACCTGTAAGTTCAAATGGATCAATTTCCGTATCCCCTTCCGAAACTACAACGTATAAATTAATAGCTAATAGTAAAGGAAAAGAGAAAGTAGCACTCTGCACAGTTACGGTTAGCGAAGGATCTAAAGAGCCTCTTCTCATCAGTTCGTTTGATGCAAACCCTGACTCCATCACACCCGGCAAGAGTGCAGTCCTGAACTGGCACGTTTCCGGTGTTTCAAATGTTACAATAGAACCTGATATTGGAATTAGAGAGCCCACCGGAACATTGAATGTGTCTCCTGCTAGCACTACGACGTATAAACTTACAGCTTCAAACGGCGATAAAGAAGATGCAGCTTACTGTACCGTTGCAGTTGAGGAGAATTCTGCTTCATCTGAAAACATTTCCGCATCGAATCTTCCGTCTGCAGAAGAAAGCCTGACATCTCAGGATAATCCGATATCAGAAGAGGTTTCAGAATCTCAAGACAATTCGGCACTTCAAGAGAATCAGGCATCACAGAATAATTCAAAAATTCAGGATAATCAGGCATCTCAAGAAAGCCTGCCATCTATCGGCTCATTTAACGCAAATCCAGATGCTATCGAGAAAGGGGAGAGCTCAAGTTTAACATGGAGTGCCTCTGGAGCCTCGAAAGTCTCGATAGAGCCCGGGATAGGAACCGTAGGTTTAACTGGCAGCCAGCGTATATTTCCCGACGAAACCACGACTTATATCCTGACTGCTACAAACCAGTTCGGAAGCACAGATGCCACCAAAATCGTGCTTGTACAGGAGAAGTCTTCTGCACCCGTATCTGAAGAACCGGTTTCTATACCCTCTGATGCGCCAACTTCAACGCAAGAGCAGCCCTCACCAGCTAATAGAACAGAATTCAATAATTCCACCTCCGGGATTGAATCTCCCCAGAATGAGACATCATAAAAAGTTAGTATAAAATAATTATATAACCTGAGGAAAAATATTTAATTTCGATGCACAGTTTTTATTAAAGAGAGAAACTACCATAAAAGAGAAAATCTAGTAAAGAACTCTAATGAAGAACAGACCTGCCAAAAATATGATTAGCAAAAAACAGACTTCAAACCTTCCGGAATGGAACCCTCCTGCCCCTTCAACTGTCTATATCAAAATTAAAAACATTCCATACGAGACTTTCAAAGCACGGCTGAATGAGGGGCTGGTTACCACTGAGCTTGATCAGATTCGATATAGGCTGGAAAGGCGAATCTACTGCTGTGGGGTCTGTTCCAAGTATGTTAATGAGTACTGCGTCATTACAAACCGGAAGGTTGAGCCAGGATGGATTTGCAAGGCTTTTGTACCAAAAGAAGAATTCATATACCTTGATATCAGGCCTGGCTCGGAAATATCCCCAGAGTATAGATATCTTTCGGAAACTGGACTTCGGAAAAACAATCTCGAAGGTGAAACTCCGGAAGAAAGTAACCCGAAAAGTTCAGAAAGCTTTTACGATGACGGAGTAAATCTTTACAGACAGGGCAGGCTCAGGCTTGCACTTGAGGCTTTTGACACGGTACTTTCTGAAAACCCCAAAAATTTTCCAGCCCTGTTTCATAAAGGAAATACCTTGTTAAAACTCAAACGCTACGATGAGGCTCTTGAAACATTTAAATGTGCCTCCAGAATAAATCCGGATCATCCAGGGCTCTGGACCAATATCGGATTTGCATTAGTAAAGCTCGAGCGCTTCAGGCAGGCACTTGAAGCTTTCGAGAAATCTATTTCTCTGAACCCGGTACAGAAAAATGCCTGGGAAGGAAAAGACACTGTGCTTTTCCGGATGCTCAGATGTGAGGAGAAACTAAAGGAATTCGAAAAAGCCCTGGAAGAGAAGCCTGATAATGCAAGCATCTGGTTTGAGAAAGGCAAATTACATTTAAAGCTAGGAGAGGTAGAGGAATCCAGAGAAGCTTTTGAAAAAGCCCTTGAGGAAAGACCTGAAAATGCAGAAGCCTGGCATCTCAGGGGAAAAATCCTTTTTGAAACCGGCTCTGAAAAAGAAGCCCTGCATGCTTTTGAAAAGGCAACTCGGAAGAAACCAGACTTTCCTGAAGCCTGGTATGAAAAAGGCAGGATTTTCCTGAGACTTAGAAACCCTAAAGGAGCAGAAAATGCGTTTAAAATCGCAGCTGACCTGTGGGAAAGCAAGGGACTCAAAGCAAACGCTGAAACTGCCCGTTCAAGGATTAAAAGACTCGCAACAGATAAAGCTGGCTTTTAAAACTAACATATACTGTTCTTAACAAATATTACTTCATTAACTAACAGTCATTTTTTTTGCCTGTCTTCTATAAGCTCTTATTCCAAATCCAACTAATAAATAAATAATTGATGTGATAATTCCAGTGATTGGTGAAATAAGAATTTCTTTTCCTGCTGCAATGCTGATAAAACCTGATATAACTAAGGGATTTATTAGCGAATCCTCTACCATATGTAATACAACGCCCGGCCAAATAGAATTTGTTACCCTATAGAGCTCAATAAACATCACCGCCCAACATACCATTGTTATAATAGAAATAATGGAAAAAATAGTTCGGCTGACAGGTAACACTACTTGCATATCTGTTTCCGGTAAAAAGACCAGGTAATATGGAATATGCCACATTCCCCAAACAACGCCAACCGTGAGATATATTTTCCAATCATTAAAGTTTAATTTGACGAGCTGTGAAGTTAAATAGCCATACAAAGGAGCCCCATCAAAAACGTCTATAATAAAATTGATTAACAGGGTACTGGAAAACAGCAAAATAAAAGGTCTGAGGTCGAATGCTGATAAGTCGATCCATTTTGTCATATCTCCAATAATAAGAACTATCGCTGTTACAACAGGAAAAATCAAAGCAGCAATCAAGTACCATTTTATGTTTCCTTTGAAATTCGGCTTGAAATCAATATCACTCCAACTGCCCCTTGAAAAAATGGTGATTGCAATTGCAGCCAGCATAGGTAACACCAACCATATTCCCATACCAGTAGAATCGCCTTTGGATTGCTCGGTAAGGAGTGAATCTACAAGAGCCCCTATCCACCCACTGAGAATAACAATTACAATAAATATAACAGTATTGCGAAAAAGTTTCTTATTCATACGAACCTCTCTTTAACAAATATTAATAACCTTTATTCAAAATATTTTACAACTTAGACTTAAGTCTATTTTTCTTTATAACTAAATTGTCCAAATTTTCAAAATATATCAGATTATTAATAAAAATATCAATTATTTATTTTACTGGATTATATGTTTTAGATGAGACTAAGCTGATTTTTAATAATAATACATTTTTTCAACGCCGACAGTAATAATAAACTATCAGGCGACTTAATGCAAACTTTTGCACTCAAGACCACATTCGTTTTTTACAGCAGATCCTCCAAAACTTATGGGTTTGTAATGGAAATCATTCGTAAAGTATACCATGAGCAGGACTGACTTAATTATAAGTAATAGAAAGTTGCAATATGTCTGTTAAATAATTAGGTAACTGTTGGTCTTGGATTGGTTTACCAGCATCTTGCTCTCTCAAACCTAGACAGTGTAAATATTATTAGATTAAATTTTCTGGTTAAGATGGATTTTTTGAACCTCTCAGAGTCCTTACACGAGGCTTATACCACGTACAATATTGAAGAATATTAAAGAGGCAATTTCAAAAAAATAAACGAGTCGCAGAAAAATAACAATGAAATTATGAAAATCAAAAACGGGAAATTCTTAGATAACATAAAAAAGGAATTTTTGTATCATAATGGGAAAAAGGAGGCTTTTAAATCCCTTAAGAAAGAAAAAACGCTTAATATTGTCTTCATTTAAGAGGTCTGACACAATGAAATTTCACAATTTCAAAACATATGTGAGACATGGTTTATTTCTCATCTTAATAACTAGTCTGATCGGCATTGCAAATGCAGATACAAATCAACTTGTGTATTATAACTGGTCTGCAGATACCGGAGATATTATAATTGACAATTCGGGACACGGGAACAACGGTATAAATAATGGTAGTACAACCTTTATTCTGCCAACTGGACAAATAGGAAGACACTTTAACGGACAAAACCGGATAACAATAACTAATAATGACGAACTGGCATTTACTGATCCACATATAACTTGTGGAGTGTTTTTCCGGTACGATTCAAGCAATCCGGCTCGTAATACATACCTCGTTTCTAAGGGAAATACCGCCTTCAGGATCAGTATTGACCATACGAATTCCTTGCTTACATATGAGATTTATGCAGACGGCCAGTCCATCCACGGCTCGAGTACAACTCGCATACAACCTGATAAAGATTATGAAGCTATCGTAACATACGATGGTGATCATGCTCAACTGTACATCAATGGACTTGCTAATGGAGAAGGCGTGGATCATACGGCTGCGACTCTAGGCCCGAGCTATATCACGGAAAACTGGACGATAGGCTCATCTTCTGATGCTACGTACGGGCTAAACGGGGCAGTATATGCTTTTTATGTGTATAACAGGACATTGAACTCGTCCGAAATCTTAGATTTATATGCGAGAGATCTCCATAGTATAAAGAACTTAAGTAAACCCGGAGGTATTGCTTTATCTTGGGATGACTCAGGGCATATTCAATCATGTTATCAATATTTACCAATCTTCCAGAAATATAGTGCCACGTGCACTATTAATGTAAATAATATAAATACCCGAAGACAGTCTGAAATCGAATTAAAAGAACTGAAGGAACTGCATGAGGCCGGATGGGAAGTAGCTTTGCATGGATATAATCACGCAGACTCGGTTGGATTTCTAAATAGTAACACTCCTGAAATGTGGCTAGACCAGGAAATATTACCGAATATCGTAGAAATCACCCGTTACGGCTATACGGTTTGTACCCTCGCATACCCCTATTCAAGTAGAAATGCAGTTACTGATGCAGCAGTAGCCCCATACTTCCGGACACTCCGAACGAGAGCTCCCACAATAATAAATGGAAATATAAATGAAACAACCCTGGCCTATTACAATTGGGATGATACTCAACTTCTGTATGGGATTGAAATCGACGACCAGTCAATTGGTGCCAACCTGCCGTCTATAGAACATGGAATCGATTACGCAATAAAAACAGGGAGCGTACTTGTGTTATTCGGGCATGCAATTACTCCAAATGTTACCGGGCCGTACCAGACTTCAACCTCAAGACTGGATTCGATTCTAAACTATACCTGTCAGAATGGAGGTGAATTTTATCGTATGGGAGAGCTTGGCAATTCGTCCTGGAAACAAGTCCCCAGATTCTCAAAGGTCACTGCAAACTACACGGTTTCCCGAAATAGTGTATTTGTCGGAGAAAACGTGACATTTATGGATTACAGTATCAACCAGGACACTGAAATGCTTGACTTTGATGACGGTTCGCCTGTGAGCAGTACTGCAAATGTTGTTCACACATATGCAACGCCAGGAGTTTATAAGGTTAATCTAACGGTAGCAAATGAAGTTTCGAGCGATTCGATGATTCAAACAATTACGGTTATCCATGCGACACCTCCATCTGCTGATTTCACCAGTAATTGTACGGAAGGACATCGGCCACTATGTATAGCGTTCACGGACACATCAACCGGACTTCCAGAGTCCTGGTCCTGGGATTTTGGGGATGAAAATAAGTCATCAGCCCAGAATCCGGTACATGAATACTCGAAGGCTGGAAATTACTCTGTTAAATTAACCGTAGAAAATAGCAAAGGATCAAATTCGATTGAAAAACAAAATTATATAACAGTATCGACAAAAACTCCTTTGTCTAATTTCCGCTCGAATATAACAAGTGGAAATATCCCGTTAACTGTTAAGTTTAATGATACTAGCACCGGGTCTCCAGCCTCATGGAACTGGGACTTTGGAGATAGAACGAGTTCGACTGAGCAGAACCCAACACATACTTATTTTTCAGCAGGAACCTATAAAGTCACTCTGGTAGTGAGCAACGCCGACGGAAACACTTCAAAAACAGCTACAATAACCGCACTTGAGAACAATGACTCAAGCAGCGGAAGCGGTGATTCAAGCGGCGAAAGCGGCGGTTCAGGTGGAGGAGGCACCCACAGCAGTGGTGGTAGCGGTGGAGGCGGAGCAGGCGGTTCTCCTGAGCCTGCAAAGAATGTAAAAGTAAAAGAACTTTCGCAGACTTACATAAAAAGCGGAACCCCTGTAAAATTTGATTTCCCAAAGAATGCCACTGCTATTGTTTATTTGAGCTTTGATTCAAAGAAGACGACTGGCAAGACAACAACGGTTGTTGAGATGCTGAAAGGCAAATCTACGCTTACGCCGGACGCTCCCGAAGGAGAGGTTTACAATTACCTCAATATCTGGGCTGGAAATGGCGGATACGGAACAGATAAGAGCATCGAAAACGCGGTTGTATGTTTCAAAGTTGAAAAATCATGGATCCGGGATAAAAGCATTGACCAGACTTCAATCAGCCTTAACAGGTACAGTGATAAGAAATGGAATAAACTTCCAGTCACCCTGTTAAAGGAAGACAATAAATACCTGTATTTCACAGCCGAAACCCCAGGATTCTCTCCTTTTGCAATAACAAGCAAGCTTACGGGAAAAGAAAATGTAGTTGAGATACTGCCTGAACCCAAAACAGAAGATACAGAAAGTGATACTCAAGATATGGCAGCCAATATTGAACAGAATTCTGAGAAGAAGGAAAAAACTAATGAGATGCCTGGATTTGAAGTAATTTACTGTATTATCGGGCTGCTTGGAGCATTCCTATATAAAAGGAGATAAATACTGTTAGATAGTATGGATAACTAATCCTGCTATCTAATTTTAATTTATTTTAAAATATCAAGGAAAAAGGCTCTTCCTGAAAGCTGTACATTTCTTGAGAAAAACTATTGCTTTTAAATTTATTCAAATATTTTAGGCGATTTTTCAGCAGTTTCTTTTCCAGTGATGTGTATGACAAAAGTATTCATAATATTGCCCACGCAATCTGCTCTTTTTTTAGATCTTAGAATGTAATTAATCGTAGTTTTATTGGTTTCAATTTCCAATAAGCAATCTGAATTTTTTTCGTTTTGCTCTGTTAAGATTTTGTTAACAGCTTCCGTATACATCCTCCCAATCCTGGTCAGCTTGTTCTCAAACATTGGCATCTTTAAGCATACGTACAAGTATTTGTTGACCCTTAAAGCCTCTAAAAACTCCCCATTAGGAATTCTTTTTATGTGTCTTTGAAGCTTAGTGTTAATTGAGTCTTCAATTGCTTCTCTCGTAAACTCTTCTTCCCTTTCTGCCAGTTCCTGTTTTTTCCCTATGGTTTCCGCCAAACTGACTGCATTACTCATCCTTCTTACCCCTTATTTCCATCTGTACAATATAATCGTTAAGAATAATAAGAATCCATTTTTATTAAAATTCATTTATATTAAGATAAATATAAAAACTGCTGACTTCAATATAAAAGTAGCAGAAAAAGAAGTTCTGAGTAAACGCGGTAACCGAAGTAATGATTTTTGAGTAAATAGGGTAACCGAAATTGAGATCTGACCTCAAAGAACAAATTAGCCATTTCCTCAGATTGGTAATCCAACGGTATTTTTGGTTGCTTATCAGTGGTCGAAGAACTGTGAGGTAGCCGCGAGCGCTTTCAGATTGGAACGCGTGTCTGTCCCAGGGTTTCCCGATGAAACTGCGCCTGGAATCTAAAAAATAATGAGAAGGATGAAATTCAAAATTATAAATCCCTGTGAGAAATCTTAGTACATTTATAGATAAGCATGTGTAACATAACGCCTCATCATTCTGTGGCTATTGAAATAATAGGCTATCATGCCTATGGAGTTGTTAATTAGCTTAAACCATTCATCCTTGCGGTCATAGTACATGGGGACTATAATATAATACAGCTTATTGTAAAGGTCGCTGAGTTCAGCAGCTTTTGCTTCTTCTTCAGAAAGTTTTTCTTCAGGCTGCGGGCCTATTGCCCAGCCAGTCACACCTTCAATCCAACCTTCAATCCACCAGCCGTCAAGCACGCTGAAATTCACGACCCCATTGTGAGCAGCCTTCATACCGCTTGTGCCGGAGGCTTCATAGGGACGAATTGGGGTGTTCAGCCAGATATCGACCCCGGAGACCATTTTTGCGGCCAGGTCCATATCGTAGTTTTCCAGAAAAACAATCTTTATTTCTTCCCTAAGGATTTCTATATCTTTAAAGATATCCCTGATAAGCTGTTTTCCTGCTTCGTCATGGGGATGGGCTTTGCCTGCAAAGATAAGTTGAATTTTTCCCCGCCTGTTTATTTTTCTGAGCATTTCAAGGTTGGACAGAACTAGGGTTGCACGCTTGTATGCAGTCATGCGCCGTGCAAAGCCGATTGTCAGAACTTCATAATCCATGCCTACTCCTGTCCTTTTGTTTACCTCATCGATAAGGGCCTTTTTTGCGTTCCAGTGTGCTTCCCAGATCTCTGTATCCGGTATTCCATCTATCCTGACCAGAAGTTCAGGCTCATTTGCCCAGCCAGGCATGTAGCGGTCATACAGTTTCCTGAAGTAAGGAGAAGTCCAAGTATATGAGTGGACACCGTTTGTTATCGCCTGAATTTTGTAGCCCGGGAAGAGTTCGCTTGAGATCATGCTGTGCCTCTTTGTGACTCCATTGACATAGTTCGACAGGTTAAGAGCAAAAAGGCTTGTATTAAATCGGTCAGATCCTCCGAATCTTCTGAGGATATCTACACTCTTTTTGTCCTGGATGAGGTCTTCTACAAGCCCGTAATCGAATTTGTCGTGTCCTGCTTCCACGGGGGTATGTGTGGTAAAAATACAGAGTTCCTTCACTTTCACAGGATCGGTGCCGTTACACTTCAGGAGTTCCAGACCGAGCAGGCTTGAATGACCCTCATTCATATGATACTTTCTCACCTTAAAGCCCAGAGCATCAAGCATTCTCACTCCCCCTATTCCAAGTACTATTTCCTGCTTAAGCCTATAGCGCTGATCTCCCCCATAGAGAAAATCCGTAATTCTGCGATCTTCCCATTCGTTCTCCTCAACATCGGTATCAAGGAAAATAATGGGTACACAGCCTCCTGTGAGGCTTTTATAATTATACAGCCAGGCTCTGACTTTAACGTCTCGGCTTTGAATTTTTACACTTACCTTTTCTGCGAGAAGAGTCATAAAACGAGCAGGGTTCCACTCTTCGGTATGTTCTATCTGGTTTCCGGAAGGATCAAGAATTTGCCTGAAATAGCCTTTATTGCTCACCAGTGTTACTGCTACCAGTGGAATGTTCAGGTCCGCAGCCGATCTAATAGTATCCCCTGCAAGTATACCTAATCCTCCAGCATAAGTAGGAATTTCATTGCTAAGCCCTATTTCCATAGAAAAGTAAGCAATCTTTTGTCCTTTTAATACTCCCTGAATTTCATCCATGTTCTCAAATTCTCCTCTTTTTATTTTTTATACATATGTATAAAAAATATCTCCTCGGTGATATATCAAATTGATCAGGAAATCCATTAAAAAATAGGATTAAACAGAATTTATACTTCAGAAAAGAAAAAAGGGTTTATCCAAATCATCAAAAAATGAAACGGGTCTAGAAATAGAAATGGTTATTAAGTAAACTGACAACTAGTTTCAATATTACATATATATTTTTCTCTTAGATTTTCTCATCCCCATGTATTCCTTTTCACGGGTTCATTAGATAGATCTTTACTTTCAAGTCATAGAGTTCTGATGCATTATGAAACTTAAATCATAAGCTTTTTAATTTATTGGGTACTTGTATGTTTGAGAAGCAAAAAATGTAAATATGGGAAATACATTTGGAGCTTTCTGTAAGAGATTTTAATTTACGGAGAATTAGATGCCCAAAGTGATTTCGAACTCGGCTAAGAATGGGAATGGCAGGCAAAAAGCCTGTAAATACCTGAATGAGGTAGCGTTATGCAACGCTCTGGAGATGGCAAAGGAACTTATATCAGTAATAAATAAGGTTCCTGTCACAGTTTTCCTCTGGAGACCGGAGAAGTACTGGCCTGCCGAGTTTGTCTCCGAAAACATAAAGAAATTCGGATATACCGTAGAAGAGTTTACATCCGGAAAAGTCATGTACGGCAATATTATACATCCTGATGACCTGGAGAGAGTGGAAAGGGAACTCTTAAGGAGGATAGAAGAAGATTACGTGGATTTTTCCCAGGAGTACCGCATCCTGACTAAATCAGGCGAAGCACGCTGGGTTGATGAAAGGACTTTCATTGAAGCCGATGAAAACGGGATTGTAAAATACCTTAAGGGAATAGTCCTGGATATCACTGAGCGGAAGAGGAAAGAAAAACTGCTCTATATCCAGAGAGACCTTGGCATCGCACTCAGCACTTCCAGTTCCCTAAACGAGACCCTTGAGAAACTGCTGGATTCCTGCCTTCAAATAGACGAAATCAATGCAGGAGGCATTTATCTTATCGATGAAGAAACAGGAGATATGTCGCTTGCTATCCACCGCGGCTTCTCCCCGAATTTTGTAGAGCATGCCTCCAGTTACAGTGCAAACTCCCCAAATGCAAAACTTGTTATGATAGGGCAGCCGGTTTACAAACAGCATATAGACTTACTTCTTACGGCAAGAGATGATGCACTAAGGCACGAAAATCTCAGGGCTACCGCAATTATCCCCGTAAAATCAGGAAAAGAAGTTATTGCAGCTTTTTATCTTGCTTCAAGCCTTGAGTTTGAAATTCCGGATAGCGTGCGCACTGTCATTGAAACCATTGCAACGCAGTTTGGCGTCTTCATCTCCCGTATCCGCCTTGAAGAAAAACTGAAAGAATGCAGAAAGAAGAAAAAATCTTAAATAATAGTTATCTTTTGCTCTTTTAATCCTTTTTTAAAGATAAATCCTTTTCAACTAGTTTATTTATTTTTCAATTATACTATTCATTTTGTAAAGCCTTTTCAGGAAAGAAGATGGTCTTTCCAATTGGATAAGGGAAAAGTCAAAAGAGTAGTCTCAGAAAAACACAGGTTCTATCAGATTTTTTTCAGTCTAGCTTTACTATCTCTGGTTTAATCCAGGGAAAAATTACGTATATGTTGTATAGATATTCCCGTTGACTAAAGATATAAGTAAAATTTATAAATTTTGCCCATCTAAACTGTATGGGGGAAAGATAGGATAAATGGAGTTTTCCCTTTTTTATACTACAGGACTGAAAATCTATCAGAAGACTAGGAATTGTATAAGGGATTGGAAAATTATATAATGGAATTGGAAAGAATTCTTAAGATTCACAATATCCTGGCAGACTCGGTGAAAAAATTCACTCAAATAGGGTTTTAGCTGAGAATTATGATAATTTGGTGGGGATTATGGCAGAAGAGCTTAAAGATAAGATTCACGAATACCTTTCAAATCACTATTACCTAAACCTTGCAACCGTAAGCCCGCAGGGTAGACCAATGGCTCATACAATGGCATATGTGTCTGAAGGCGCTGTTGTATATATGACAACCAATAAGAATACTCGAAAAGTCCAGAATATTCTACAGAATCCGTATGTAGCATATACTGTCGATGAGGATGATCCTGACTGGTTTGATATGCAAGCCCTTCAAATTGAAGGTAAGGCATCGATAGTTATGGATGAAAAAGAACTTCGAGAAGTTGGAGAAATTTTGGTAGCCAAATTTCCGGTTGCTGCAGACATGCCACCTGACCCAGATAGTATCATGATAAAAATTGAGCCAGAAGTTATCTATTATATTGATTACAGCGTTAAGTTCGGGTACAGGGAACAGGTTAATCTCTGAGACCTGTATTTACCTTTTACTAAAGGTTCTGGAAGAAATAAAGGCTTGATTGGAGAAACCGAATAAAAAGCTTGAGTGACAAAGCGGAATAAAATTTGACTAAATAAGCATAATGATAGTTTAACTTACAAAACAGAATAAAAGCGAATTGACAGGATAGATACTTAAAAAGTAAAGAATTAAAGTAAAAAAGGAATTAAAGAAGGAAATCTAAATGTTCTTTGAAAGTAGAACCTTTGCTTCTGTTCCTTATTTGGATTTAGACTCCTGATGGGACCAGTACTTTATCAATTCCGTGTATAACTCCATTACCTGCAATGATATCAGGCTCTATAACAGTTGCATTTTCTACCATTATCGCTCCATCTGCTGTGACATTAACAGCGAGCTTTCCGGTCTCCAGAGAAGTCAGAGAATTCATGTTTTTAAGATCTGAAGCCATATATTCTCCAATAATCACGTGATATGTCAGCACACGGTTCAGTTTCTCTTTATCATTACTAAGGTCATCAAGCATACCTTCTGGAAGGCTCTCAAAGGCTATATCAGTAGGAGCAAAAATCGTATAGGGTCCACCGTTATTAAGAGTGTCTTCAAGCCCTGCAGCCCTCACGAGTGAAGCAAAGGTGGTATATCCCGCCCCTTCGGCAGTCTGAACTGTCTGATTATTACCCGATGTTTGATTTTCAGCAAAGCTTTCATTGCCCTGGCCCAGCCCCTCTTCACCCGGAGTTATACCCTCTTCCCCTTCAATAGGAGAATTTTCTTCCTGACCGGGTATTGACCCTTGACCGACGCCTACACCTTCTGGTTCTGTAACTTCAGTTAAATTTGGAGTTGTGCCTTCTACCGGAGAAGCCCGTTCTTCTTCCTCGGTGCCCGTCTTATTGTCCTGAGCATTTTCCGCACAGCCAGAAACAAATAATATTCCTGCTAAAAGTAAGACTATAAGAATTCCAGATTTTCTAATATCTTTTCCCCCCAAATATATATTTAAAAGATATACATTATAATGAAATTTACATATCACAATATATGTTCTTTTTATATAATCCTATCTGTTTTTACAGGAAGATGTTTGTTAAAAATGAAATAGGCTTGTCAAAAAATTAACTATTATTTACTTCTGTATATACCAAGTCGGATCAGTATTGATTATTTAACTGGTTAGAAACTTTAGTAAGCTCGGAAAGCCCAGCTAGCTCAACTCACTGGCAGGAGAGTTACTAATCATCAGTAACTTATTAAGTCAAAATTTCTATTTACCTGTACCCTTAAACAAAAGTATAATTTATCTCTCGCAATCTGGATGTATAATTTCAAGAAGCGCTTTATATATGGTATTTTTCAAGATCTAGAGAAGTTCTTCTGCATTTTATGAGCACGATTTTGACTGCAGCTTTTTGAAAGCTCCTTGGTTATATTATAGTAACCTCAATGTTTTCCCCTGTATCACTTAAAAAGCTTGACTTAACCTATTCTAAGAAGGTTATTAAAATACACAAATCTGACCTTCAATACACAATTCTGACGCTTAAATATATAAATTTATACTGCAACCATCTTGATGGTGATACCATGGTAAAATTAAACGAAGAGATGAAAACTGCTTTTTCAAAGGTGAAGATCTTTCCTGTAGCTACGGCCTCAAAAGAAGGAATCCCAAACGTAGTGCCTATAGGGTTCTGCCAGCTTGTAGATGATGAAACAATCTGGATTTCCGATAATTTCATGTCCAAATCCCTGGCAAACCTTGAAGAAAATCCAAATGTTGCAATCTACGTATGGGGGCCAGATACCGGCGGCTGCTTCCAGATAAAAGGTAAAGCCGAAATTATCAGTTCCGGAGAAAAATTTGAAAAAATGAAAGCAATCGTGAATGCAGCAAAACCCGGACTTCCTGCAAAGAACCTTATAGAAGTCAGCATTAGCGATGTATTCCAGTGCGCTCCCGGCCCTAACGCAGGAAAGAAATTACTCTGATCGAATTAAACGCATCGTATTAGCATAATATCTGGATAAAGCACCCGAAAGTTCCCGGATAGGAGAAATAAATTATGGTTGGGAGTGTAGAAATGATTGAAAATAAGGGAGATGCCCCTGTTTTTTGTGAAAAGTTCTGTGTAGTCTGCAAGGGTGCAAGAGAGGGAAACAAAATTTGCAAGGCTATCCAGAATATCGAATTAAAAATATTCGGGAAAAACGGCTGTATCTGGGGAGCCGCAAGGACAAAATATTACGGAGTCACCCCTGATAAAAAACTCCCTGTGAATTCAAGAAAAAATAAACAAAAACCAAACGGTAAAAAGAAATAAGGGATAGGGAATAAATCCAATGCTATAAAGGGATATAACATACTAATCTCTCATCGTAGCAAAACAGAGAATAGATACCTAAAAATTGAATAAATTAACTGAACAGAATTAAAAAAGACGGGTATCTATTTTTTTCCTATTCACACTTACTCTCTTTTGTTGTTTTCTCCATATATCTTTTATAATTTTTATTTACTATTTCTTTTTATCTAAATAGAAACAAATCTTTAATACTATTTCCGGAGCGGATCTATCAGTATCTCGGATGTTACATTACAATTATCTAGAACAAAGAGTTACGAAGAAGGATTTCATAAATAAAAATTAACTAGAAAGAGTTCGGCAAACAGAAATTTACCTGAAAGGATTCAAGAAACTAAAATTTGCAAGGAAGAGTATCTGAATTATGCCTGTACTGAGCATTATTGCCTGCGGAATGCTCGAAGACGAGCTTGTACATGTCTTATCAAAAGACCGCGAGTTACAGCAGCTAATCGTTGTGGAAAGCCGCGAAAGTTTAGGACTCCTTCGCAAGCTCAGATCAAGAAATTGTAACCCAAGGACAGCCTTTCTGGACCGCGTCCCAATGCTCCTGAAAAGCCACCGCAACCCTGATTTCATATCTCCTGCAAGGATTCTTTCAGGCTTTCCGATCTTCAAAAAGTTTTGCAAGAAAAGGGAACTCAGGGAAGAGGTAAGCGTTGTTGTAAACCTGTTAAGTCTGGGCCTGCATGCTGATATTGAGATCTTAAAGGCTGAAGTTTACAAAAATGTCCGTGAAATGGCTTCCTTTTCAGACAGAATCCTGATTTTCTATGGGACCTGCGGACATGCACTTGGAAAAGTGGAAGAAGATTTATCGGATCTCAAATGCCAGCTTTTCTTCCTTAAAGACCGGAACGGGGAAACCGTAGAGGACTGTATCAGTCTGGCACTTGGAGGAAACGAAGCTTACGCCAAGGCCATGGCCGAATTCAAGGGTATGGGAACGATCTACCTGACCCCAATGTGGGCCTCGAACTGGAAGAAGCTGGAAAATGAAAATGGGAGCCGAGACTTCAACAAGCACTACCTGAAAAATCCACTCTACTGCCTGGCTGCAAAAATCGATAGCGAATTTATAAATGACCCGAGTTTCCACGCAAATGTTAAAGAGTTCGCCTGCGCCTTTGATATGAAAGTCGTGAACCTCAAAGGAAGCCTGGAAGTTACCGAACAGTCATACCTGAATGCCCGAAACGGTGCAACTGAAAAACAATAAAAAAGCTGGTTTAAGCTTTTATTGAAGGTCCATTTAAATCTTGTTAGCCCTATAAGTAGAATTAAGGGATAACTCAGCAGGTCAAAGGGTAGAAAAAGAAGAATAAGCTTTAATTGATCTTAAACTCTGTATAACATCTGCTAAAATTTATATACTTTCTCATCTTTTAATATTAATAATATATTACTTTCAGACTTTTTCTAATGAGTGAATTCTTTGGGGTGTCCGGAATAGATATTAGTAAAAAAGTTATTTTAATAACTTTTCTAATTTTTGGCGTTCTTACGGCTGCGTTTACGCTTACCCATAACATGCAGCTTTCGAGCTTTTTGGAGCTTGAACAAACGGACACATTGAAGAATGTAGAACGGGTACAAAATGCCATTTCGACCCAACAGGGATATCTCAATTATATAAACCAGGATTGGGCCTGCTGGGATGATACCTACCGTTTTATTGAAGACAGAAACCAGAATTATACAAAGGTAAACCTTCGGAATCAAACTCTTGCCGGAATCCAGGTTAATGTGATGCTTTTTGTAGATAAATCCGGATCTGTGGTCTATGTAAAATCAATAGATAATACTTCAAAGGAAGTGCCAGTCCCTGAGGATCTACTTAGACTGGTAGAAGACGGAACTCTCCTTACAAAATCAGAAAATGAAACCATAAGTGGTTTTGTTTTGCTCGAAGAAAATCCTATGTTTATTTCGTGCCACTCTATCCTTACAACAGAATATCAAGGGCCTATGAGAGGTACTTTAATTTTCGGGAAGTATTTTGATAATACCCTTTTGACTTCCTTAGAAGATGCTACCTGCTACTCTCTTTCAATGTATAGAACCGATGAGGAATTACGTGCTGACTCTCAATCAAGGTTTAAAAACTTTTCCGATTTTCCAGATAAACCTGTCATTGAACCTTACAGTAAAGAGAAAATAGCAGGTTACTTTAAATTAGAAGATATTTCAGGCAATCCTGCCCTTATAATAAGAGCGGATTTTCCAAGAAAACTCTACTCAAATAGCAAGAAAACCCTAGAAAATATGTACTTATTCCTTTTGCTAACTGCTCTCATGACCGGAGTAGGGGTTAAGTTTGCATTTGATAGGTTATTTATCTCAAGGTTGATAGGGATTGATAACTTCGTTACAAAAGTCAGGTCGGAAAAGGATCTTTCTAAAAGGCTGTCTCTTAAAGACAACGATGAACTTTTTCGTCTCTCAAGGGAAATAAACGGGATGTTAAATGAAATCGAGCTTGCAGAACAGGAATTAAAGGCACAAGAACGAGAAAAGAAGGTCCTGCTTGATTCTCTAAATGAGCTGGCTATTTTCGTTGACCCTGAACTTAAAATAATCTGGGCGAACAAAGCTGCTCTTGAATTTATGAAGATAGACCTTCAAAAAGCAGTTGGCTTATGCCTTAAGAATGCTCCTGATATAAGTAGCCCGCTATCCGATTACTTGCGACTTGAGCAGATTTTCGTCGCAGGCAATAAAAAATCAGGAGAATTTACTGCAAAAGACGGCAAGGTATGGTTTGTTCAGGCAATCCCTGTTACCGAAGAAGAGGACGGAAAGATTATAGGGGTCCTCAAAATGTGCAGGGATATTACGGAAAGTAAAGCTGCAGAAACCCTTCTTCAGGAAAAACAAGTTGCAGAAGCTGCAAACCGTACTAAGAGTGAATTTCTGGCAAATATAAGCCACGAACTGAGAACACCACTTAACTCCATAATAGGATTCTCGGACCTTCTGTATGAACAGGTGTACGGAGAATTGAATGAAAGACAGTTAAAATCCGTCGGAAACATTTCAAAGAGCGGAAAACACCTTCTGAATTTAATAAATGGCATCCTAGATCTCTCTAAAGTAGAAGCCGGAAAAATGGAGCTAAGTTATAAACAGTTTGAGCTTGCCAGTAAGCTTACCACAATAAAAAATCTTCTGTCACCTATAGCTGATCGGAAAAATATTCAAATTGAAATCGACCTGGATAGCAGCCTTTCCAATATATATGCTGATGAAGCACGATTCGTTCAGATAATGTACAACCTTGTTGATAACGCTATAAAATTCTCCTATGATAATGGGCTTGTAAAAATAGGGGCAAGAAAAAAAGGAGATATGGTAGAAATAACGGTCACGGATACAGGAATTGGAATTAAGCCCGAAGACCAGAGTAAACTTTTCAAGCCTTTCAGCCAGGTTGATTCCTTTTTGTCCAAACAATTTCAGGGAACCGGACTTGGTCTTTCGCTGGTCAAGCAGATTGTCCAGCTACATGGCGGATATATCTGGTTCAGGAGCGAGCCTGAAAAGGGAAGTACCTTTGCTTTTGCGATTCCTATAAAAGGTGGTAAAGGCAAAGAAGGAACTACCGAGTCAGATAGTAAAGTACAGGATTAAAAAATAGACAGTGGAAAATATAAGAAAGCTGAAAAAATAAATTTTATTTTACTAGAGAGTGAATTCAGGCCTCTGCAGGCGCTTGAATTCAATCACTCCAGCTTAAAATTAAAAAACAGGTTCTTCAACCTTCTGAACGAAATCCTGAACGAAATCAACACATAGTCTGGTAGTTTCAGTCTCGGCTTTCTGCAAACTCAACAATTCTTCCAGCGAAAAAACCGCATATTTACTTTTTCCACGCCTGTATTTATTCAGTTTATCGTAGTCAAAGCAGAGATTATCATAGCTAGTTACATGCCTTAGCCATTCAATAGGAATCGCAAGTCTTGATAAAAGCGGTATAGCGGTTTCAAAATAAAGCCTGCAAGCTTTTTTTCTTGATAATTTGCACCAATTATCAATTATAAAGTTTATTTTTTCATCTTCAAGCGTAAAAACTAAAGGATAAATTTTACAGAATATAGGCTTAAAATCCCGACACTCACATTCCTCATTTTCTTTGTTCAAAAATGGACACAACTTTCCTAATTTTAATACATATATTAAAGTTCCATCATCCATTTTCAGAGCATCCAGGAAGCGAATTTTAAAATCCGAAACACTTATACCCATTTTTTTTGCCATATATTCTTCTTCCCCGGGTAACAACGTTCCTATTTTATTATGCTCGCAAGCTCCCCCACATTCACTGCATATGTTAAAAGTATTTTGATTACTACCACTGAATATCTTATGGAAGCTTTCATACATTTGTACTGGTATTTTCTTATATAACAACCCAAAAACCCCTTTGTATGCCTCTATACATTTGTATTATATTTCCTACAAATCGACCTGAACAACCCCTCACCGAAGGAATTCCATTGCATATATTTTTTATAAGTGATATTTACGTGTATGCCTGGTTGCGCTCCCTATTCTAATATTAAAAAATAAAAAGTAGGTTAGATTTTAAAAAATCAATTCTGAGCTGTTCATCTTCCAAAAAAAATAAATAGTATAAAAATTCTATAAGATAGATTCATTTTTGAGTAGTTACACAATGAAAAATATTATGAGTTTGGTTTTAAATAAGACTGGAACTATGTTATTCGGGGAAGTTTCGACAGGCAGCCTGTTTTTTCAAGTATTTTTACATAAGCATATCTCATAAGAAAACACATTACCTTCCATTGAAACCGTTGCAAAAGTAATTCGCTGCTTATGCAAGTAGCAAGATTTAGGACATAGATCAATCAGTTTAAAATAAGAAAAAATGTCAAAAAAACCTGAAAAAAATTCCAGATTGTTTCTCGCTTTATGCTTGTTTTTTTCGGCGATATATGAATACCCCTGCTACTGCAAGTGCTATTAAAATAACATAGACAAGATATGAACTGAAGCCACTGCTGTTACCTATCGCTCCAGGCCTTCCTCGTCCCTGTTCAGTCATATTTCCTGCAGTCATTTCGAGTTTTACTTCCTTATCAACCGTGATTCTTTCTCCTTTCGCATCCGTATATTCAATCTGGACTTTTAGAGGATCGGAATCCATGGAAGTTAAATTGTTATCATCGAGTTTGACATTGGATGAAGAACCTGCACTCTTGCCATCTTCCTGTGTGCTTGCAATATTGAAAGATGCAATTGTGTAGTCCCCTTTCTCAAGGTTTCCTACAATAGTTGAGGAACTTCCTGAGACCTTGTATCCGTCCTGATCCGGAACCGAGACTTTCACGGAATAGGCCATGTTGTTGCCCACGTTTGCAACTGAAAGGGAAATTTCTCCCTGGTCACTTTCAGAAAAAGAAACATCAAAATCGGTTTCTCCACCAACAAAAAGACCTGCTGTGGTCTGGATAC
>ENA-UOOE01000154-UOOE01000154.1-fermentation-metagenome-genome-assembly--contig:-NODE-154-length-71724-cov-4.802286_pt1 | contig 71724 bp, 69 predicted proteins | sample MGYA00245776_ERZ724021 | MGnify/ENA primary metagenome ERZ724021 (study PRJEB28704, sample SAMN03018321) | fermentation metagenome | biome: anthropogenic terrestrial biome; feature: soil; material... | reverse complement strand
ATGCGGCTGTTAACCGCAGGGTCGTTGGTTCGAGCCCAACACGGGGAGCCAAAAATGGAAGGAATCGTTTAAGATGATTCCTTCCATTTTTTATAAATGCTCAGCTAAATCTTTGCCTTGTTTAAGCGTGTTTTCGATTGTTTCTCTAATATAAGATATAAGAAAGATAAAATCATATAAATTTTAAAGACCCAAAACCACTGGAAACCAGCTTTTAAACTCATTAAACCCGCATGCAATAAAAAATATTTAGTTAAGATGAATTTAACTTATGCGTGTGCTAGTTTTCGGAAGTATCACTTTGATTTTAGTTCCCTTACCCATTTCACTACTTAATATGATTTTCCCTTTATATAGTCCAACGATATGCTTTACGATGGAAAGTCCAAGGCCAGTGCCGCCGATTTTTCGGCTTCGGCTTTTGTCGACACGATAAAAACGTTCAAATACACGTTCCTGCGCTTCTGGTGGAATCCCAATTCCAGTATCGGAGACCATTAAAAAAACGGAATCTTTTTGCTCTGCAACCAGGACTTCTACATATCCTTCTGGCCGGTTGTATTTAATTGCGTTGTCAATTAAGTTGAGAGTTAATTCTGTCATGCGGTCAGGGTTTGCATCAATAACGCCTGCGTCGCCAGAGACGCTAACTGTTATGTTCTTTTCAGATGCCTGAACTGAGAGGGACTCTTTTACTTTTTGTGCAATGGCGAGCAGGCTGACGGTAGATTTTCCGGTATCTTCTGTGACAGACTCCAGTTCAGACAGTTTAAGTATATCACTAATAAGCCCAATCATTCGCTCCGTTTCTTTATGAATCATGGCGAGATATTGGGATTCTTTCTTCGGATCGCTGACTAAACCGGATTCCAACAGTTCTGAAAATCCTTTAATTGAGGTCAACGGTGTTTTCAGTTCGTGGGAAGCATTTGCAACAAATTCTGAACGAATTTGTTCAGAACGCCGGATGACGGTTACATCAGTAATTAAAAGAATTACACCATTGTCGGCGCAGCTTTCTGTACCGGATACAGAATTAACAATGATTTGAAGAATTTTTCTCCCATCCGGAGCGTTCAAATCGAAAAAATCGGATTTCCCAGTCTTTACGGCGGTTTCTGCGGATTCTGCAATATGTGGAATATGGGTGAGGCAAAGAAGATTTTTCCCAACTGGTTTTTCAGCTACGCTGAAAAATTCACAGGCGGACCTGTTAATTAAAAGAATTTGCTGAGAATGATCAAGAACTACGAGGCCCTCTTTCATATTGTCAAGCAATAAGCTGATCCTCCGCCGTTCTGAAGTCAATTCAGCAAGAGTATCTGCAATTTTATCTGAAAGTGTATTGATTTGCCGAACGATTGGGACAAGTTCCCGGTATTCTGGCTCTGCCAGGTCTGTTCCATAACCACCTGCATTGATATTAGCAAGTGACTCTGCAACTTCTCCGAAGGGCTTTACAACGCCATTGGCCATTTTCCATGCAAGGAAAGGTGTGCATGCAAGCGCAGCAAGTGCGCCAGTTAACAAGGCGGGAATGAGTGACCAGATGTGGTCGTAAACGCTTTTAAGGGTGACGGAAAGGCGAAGAATTATGCCATTACTCAACCTTTTTGCTGTGTAGAGCATGTCGCAGTTAAGGGTGCTGGAGTGGCGGATTTCTTCCCCATAACCTGTTTTTATGGCAGCTTCGATTTCTGCACGGCCTTTGTGGTTTTCCAAAGTATCCGGATTTGCCTCGCTGTCTCCAAGGACACGGCCGTCTGCCGCAATGAAAGTAACACGTAGAGTGTTTGGCGAAAGGCCAGAAAATTTTTTGGCAAGAGAACGGTAATCGGAAGTGTTTACCGTTATACTGATAGTATTCATAAGTTCACGCAATTCGGCTTGCCGGTTAGCAAGATACTGCCGCTGCATGATAAATGCTGAGACAATCCCTGCAATTACAAGTGCCGCAGTTACAGCAATCAAGCTGCGCAAAACAAAGGCTCGTTTCAAAGCTAAGTTTCCTCCCTAAAAATAAAAAGCAGAAATAGCTCTCCGTACACTATGAATTAAATTTATAGCCAACGCCGCGTACTGTAGAAATAAGGCCATTTTCCCCAATGTCGCTGCCGAGTTTCTGCCGCAGGCTGCGGATATGCATATCAAGAGTACGGCTTTCCCCAGAATAGTTGCATCCCCAGACATCATCCAAGATTTCATTTCTCGTCAGGACACGGTCGGTGTTTTCCATCAACAGCCGAAGCAAATCAAACTCCTTTAATGTTAGATTGACTTTTTTTCCATTCTGCATGACTTCATGTTTTGCAGTATCCAGTTTTAACCCATGCGATTCAAAAGCAGGGCACTTTTCCTGTTCCCCAGAAGACCTGCGAAGCACTGCGCGCACACGGGCCATCAGCTCCAATACGCCAAACGGCTTTGTAATATAGTCATCCGCACCAAGGTCAAGGCCAGTTACTTTGTCAGGTTCACTGCTTTTTGCCGTTAAAATGAGCACAGGGATAGGCGCTGTTTTCGGATTTGCCTTGAGTTCCTTCAGCGCATCCATACCATCCATCCGGGGAAGCATGAGATCCAGCAGAATCACATCAGGATTTCCTTTTGGCAAGGCAGAAAACATTTCAACAGCGTCCTCAAAACCGGTTACAGCAAGACCGCAGGATTCCAGAGAACACTGTATGATTTCCCGAATATTATCATCATCTTCTACAATAAATGCTTGCTTTTTTTGCATCAGCGGGCTCCTTTTTTTACGGTCAAATGATTTTTGCATCTTTGTGCTTTCCCGTTACAAAGAAAACAACCCAACCGCAAATGTTAACGGCATGATCCCCAATCCGCTCAAGATATTTTGCAATAATCAAAAAATCGACTGCCTGGTTTGCACATTCCGGTGAATGGGCAAGCTTGTCGGTTATTTCCTGCTTGACGGTTTCAAAAAGATTGTCGACTTCATCGTCCCGGCAGATAATTTCGCGGGCAGCGTCAAGGTTGCTGTTAATAAAGGCATTGATACTTTCCCGTACCATGGATGAGACAATGCGTGCCATCAATGGGATATGTTCAAAAGGTTTGAAAAAAGGAGTATCAGGGCTAAAACGCAAGCTGACTTCTGCAATATCGGAAGCCTGGTCTCCAATTCGTTCCATATCCGTAACCATTTTCAGTGCTGTTGAAATTGCCCTTAAATCACTTGCAACCGGCTGCTGACGCAGCAGAAGGCTTAGGCAGCGCGATTCGATCATATGGTCCAAATTGTCAATTTGCCGGTCATTTTCCATAACGGTTTTGGCCATTTCATGGTCGCGCTTTCCCAAAGCGGAAATAGATTTGTCAATTGCTTCTTCAATCAGACCACCCATTCGGATCATTTCAAGGTGCAGCTCTTCAAGCTCGTGGTCATACTCGGCCCTTGCACTCATAAGTTCGTAACCTCCTTTACCTTAGATCATTTAACATGAATTATTATATCGGACTTTTGCACAATTTGGAAGGAAGTTTTCTGTTATCCAAACCGCCCAGTGATGTAATCTTCTGTGCGCTTGTCCTTTGGCATGGAAAATAACTGCTTTGTTTCAGCAAATTCCACGATTTCACCGTGCAGGAAAAAAGCGGTATAATCGGAAATACGCGCTGCTTGCTGCATATTATGCGTTACAATAATAATCGTATATTTTTCTTTGAGGGTTGAGATAAGGTCCTCAATTTTCATTGTTGAAATAGGATCAAGCGCACTGGTTGGTTCATCCATCAAAAGAACTTCTGGTTCTACGGCGAGTGCCCGTGCAATGCAGAGGCGTTGTTGCTGTCCGCCGGAAAGACCAATGGCATTTTTTTTCAGGCGGTCCTTTACTTCATCCCAGAGGGCTGCACGGCGAATGCTTTCTTCAACAATTTTATCCAGTTCATGCCGATTTTTTACGCCATGAATTTTAGGCCCATAGGCAACATTGTCGTAAACTGACATGGGGAATGGGTTTGGTTTTTGGAAGACCATACCGACTCTTTTCCGGAGAAGTGTCACGTCCATTCCGTGTCCATAGATATCATGTCCATCCAGCAGGACACTTCCGCTAATTTTAACTCCGGGTATGAGGTCATTCATGCGGTTCAACGTTTTGAGAAATGTTGACTTGCCGCATCCGGAAGGGCCGATCAATGCTGTAACGTGGTTTTCTGCGGCGTCAAGGCAGATATTTTTCAGAGCATGAAAGTCACCATAATAAAAATTGAGCGAGTTTACACTGATTTTTGGCTTCATTCCTTTTTATTTCCCTTCTTTTCTGTCCTTCCACCGGTCATTTTCTGTTCCAATCTGTTCCCAAGGAGGCGGGAACCGAGGCTGAACACAAATACCATGAGAATCAGCACAGCAGAGGAGAGATCAGAAAGCTGTGCCGCATTTGCTTCGGTGCCTTCGGTACGCAACGCCCAGATGCGGACAGCGAGTGTGTCGGCAGGACGCATCACATTAAGCGGTGAGGTTGGGCTAAGCGGGTTCCAGTTGGAAAAATTGACGTCAGAGCTCATGCCGGAAGTAAAAAGCAATGCGGCAGCTTCACCAAAACTTCTGCCCGCAGCCATTACGATTCCAGTGATGATACGGGGCATCGCAGCGGGAAGCAGAACACCGGCGATTGTCTGCCAGTGCGTTGCACCAAGGCCGAGACTGCCTTCTGCAAGGGATTTTGGGAGACTTTCAAGCGCGTCCTGCGTGACAGTTGTCAAAGACGGCAAATTCAGGATTGAAACCGCAAGGGCGCCGGCCAGAAGGTTCCAGTGTGCGCCCGTCATTACAAGGAATACCAGATATCCAAAGAGGCCGACGACGATGGAAGGCAAGGACGCAAGCGTTTCAATACAGATACGGAGAAAATATGTCATTTTTCCGCTCCCGGCGTATTCGGCCATGTAAATGCCTGCTGCAAGCCCAAGTGGAACCGAAATCAGCAGGGAGAGAAAAACAAGGTACACCGTGTTGAAGAACTGCACGCCAATCCCTTCACCTGTGAAGCTTAGATATTCAGGACGGCAAGTTGCTATACCCTTTATCAGAATATAAACTGTAAAGGCTACCAGGAGAAACAGAAAAAAACCTGCTACGGTGTAAAGAATTCCAGTGGCAAATTGATCCGCAGCTTTCGATTTTTTCTCGGGATTTTTCATTTTGTTTTATTTCCCACCTTTCCAATCAGGCGGATTAGCAGAATAAAAAGGAATGAAATGATAAACAGCAGCAGCGCCATTGACCAGATGGCATTATTCCATTCACTGCCTGTTGTTGTATTTCCCATATCTGCCGTAATCTCCGCAGTCAGGTTCGTTGTGGGAGAAAGCACACTTGTTGGAAAGGCCTGCATTTTCCCGATTACCATTGAAACGGCAAGAGCTTCGCCGAAAGCCCGCGCGAGGCCAAGCACGACACCGGTCAGGATACCCGGCGCTGCAGTAGGGAGGATGACCTTGTAAATCATCTGCCACCGTGTAGAACCGAGGCCATAGGCGGCTTCCCGATATTCGGACGGTACACTGCGGATTGCGTCAGCGGAAACACTCGTAATGGTTGGAAAAATCATGACGGCCAGAACGATAGCTCCGGCCAATACACTGTACCCATAAGCAAGGCTGAAAACTTTTGCAATCCACGGCACAAGCACGGTGAGCCCAACCCATCCATATACAACAGATGGAATTCCAACGAAGATTTCAATAGCAGGCTGAAGAAGCATATTTCCAAAATTTGGCGAAATTTCTGTCATGAAAACTGCTGCCGCAATACTAAATGGCAAGGCAATCAACAGGGCAAGACCACTAATAAAAATAGAACCGACCAGAAAGATAGCCGCACCAACTTTTCCCCCGCTTCCCTGCTGTGCCGGTTCCCAATCAGAAGAAAAAAGGAACTCAAAAATATTGTGCTTATCTACAAAAAAAGTGGCTGAACCCCGGTAAACAAGAAATGCGCCGATGGTAAGAGTCAGCAGAATAATGAACAGCCCTGCCAGTGTTACGAGGGAGCGGCCAAGCGTCTCTTTCCGGAACCGGTCAGCTTTGTTCAAATGATGACATCCTTTCTATAATTTACACACATAAGCCGCCGGTTTTTTAACCCGGCAGCCATATAAGTCTTTCTAATCTATTATTTTGAGGCTGCGGGGGCACTGCGTTTAACGGTCATTTTACTGGAAAGTCCATAGCCTTTTTCTTGAATAATCTGTTCGCAGTCCGATGTGGAGAAATAGTCAAGGAATGATTTCACAACACCATTGGGCTGACCGTTGGTATAAAGATGCTCATATCCCCAGATGCCATATTTCCCACTGTAAATATTCTCATAAGATGCTTTTACACCATCAATGGAAAGTGCCGTTACAGTCTTGTCAGTCAGATAAGGGAATGCAAGATATGCAATAGAACCGGGAGTCTGGGCAACATTTTGCTTCAATGTGCCGGAATTGTCCTCCGTCAGCGCATGGCCTTCGGCTTCCTCCTGGCCGTCAAGTGCATAGGCTTTAAAAAGTGCACGTGTACCGGACGACTTCGGGCGGTTAATCAGGACAATCTTTTGGTCGCTGCCTCCGATTTCCTTCCAGTTTGTGATTTTCCCGGTGAAAATACCGATAAGCTCCTGCTTTGTGACATTTTCAATATTTGTTTGTTGATTTACAACTGCTGCGACGCCAACGACGCAGACAATGTGATCTACGAGAGCATTAGCCTTATCCGCAGAAAATTTTTCCTGAGCAAAGATATCGGAAGCGCCAATATCGACTGTTTTGTCAAAAACGTTCTGAAGGCCTGTACCGGAACCACCTGCATTTACCGTAATAGAAGTATTGGTATTTGATCCACGAAATTTGTCGGCTACGGCCTTTACAAGAGGCTGGAGCGCTGATGACCCGGAAATATTGACCGAACTGGATGCCGTACTGTCCGAGGGATTTCTGCTGCATCCCTGGAAGCATCCGACTGCAAGTATTGCCGCAAGAATCACTGCAAGAAATTTTTTCATGTTCTCTCTCCTTCTCACTTTGTCTTTATATTCTTTACGGTTTAACAATATCAAATTCATCCTGCCGGTGAAAGCAGAGTTTGGTATGTAGCATGTAAAATTTGCGTAAAGTTGTCGGGATCTGCGGATATTATTCTATTTTTCTCAGGTATTTTTCAGAAAAAGCGGTTTCCCGGCATGACGCAGGAACGCGACAGGAAAGGACGCAGCGGAAACTGCAAAGCAGAAGTTGAAAAAATAAAAATTTTCTGTTAAACTATGAATTGTTTGGTAAGGAAAAGTATTGCGGTGCTGCCGCAGAGAGGTGCTTATGTCAGATTCTCTGATTACCAAAAAAGCAATAGCGGGATCACTGAAAGAGCTTATGAAGAAAAAAAGCTTGGAAAAAATCACCGTTTCAGATATTGTGAAAAACTGTGACCTGAACCGGCAGACTTTTTATTATCATTTTAAAGATAAATATGACCTTATCGATTGGATCTTTAATAAGGAAATTGTTTCAGCCCTTCTAGGTGTTTCCGATGGAGTAGAGTGGAGTGCCGCGCTGCTGAATGCCCTTAACGTCATGAAACGGGAAAAAGTTTTTTATTTTGGTGCAGTAAATTTGGCTGAGCAAAGCGTTTTTTCGGAAGATCTGTTTGGTGTTGTGCGAGATATGCTGCTTCACATTGTGGATCAGATTCCACCTTCTTCGGCTGATGAAAACAGCGGAAACATTGCCCCGGAAGACCGGCTGTTTATAGCGGAATTTTATGCACATGGCCTTGTGGGCATGGTAATTGAGTGGGTGAAAGCCGGCATGAAGGAACCGCCGGAAGAAATTGTCGGACGGCTGACACGTTTTGTTGATGACAGCAAACATGCGTCTACTGCGCGGTATCTGAAAGATAATACTGGGTACGATAGTCCGGCGTCCTGACTGAAAGGAATGGTTTCATTGCAGACTTCGGAGCTTTCCATCCTAATTCCGGTAAAGAACATAGAAAAAGACCTGGCACGTATTTTCCCATTCTGTGTAGAACAGACAAAAGGCTTAAACGCAGAATATATTTTTGTAGACATGGGTTCTTCGGATAAAACCGTCCTTGAAGCTGTAACTTTTCTGAAAGACTTCAGCCTTCACGGTTTTGTGATACAAAATGGTAATTCTTCTGTTCCCGCTGCTTTGAATACTGCTGTACAGCGTGCGGAGGGAGAATATCTTACCTTTTTGTTTGCAAGGAGGCTTTACAGTGGTTTTCTGCCTAGGTATCTGGATACGGCAGAGCATTTTGGAGCTGATGTAGTATTTGGCTGCTTTACGAAAGAAGAAGTGCGTGTGGCAGAACGCCGTACAATCAGCAGCGCAATCCGCCAGCCATCCAGTGCGCATTTTGCAAGGGAAATTCTCAGCAAAAGGATGGGAGTGGATTTAGCTGCATTTCTGGTACGCCGTGATTTCCTCCTTTCAAAGCAGATATCGTTCGATGAAAACTGTGCATTTGGATATGCAGGCGAGTTTCTGCTTTGCAGCCTTCTCCGCGCGGAGAAGGTCATGCAGTCCCCTGTTCTTCTCCGGCGCTGTGAAAGCTGTGAGTTGAAGCGCGGAAAATCCGGACCGGTTGGATATGCAGTTTTCCAGCGCACGGAAGCTGCGCTTCGTATCTTGGAAACCGCAAAAGCTGTTTGCCCTGAGGACGGTGAGCTTTGCCGGCTGCTTGAAAAAGGAGCAATTCCGTGGACAATCATGAATTCTGTTGATGTTGTACTGCGTGAAGGTATCAGCGTTAGAGAAGTCCATGATTTTCTCTGTGCCCAAGGGTATGATAAGCTCCTGTCCATTGATAGTCACACGGATTCTGTACTCCGCCGGAAAGTCTTTTTCTGGAAAGCACTTCCGCTGCTCTACCGCCCTTAGCCGTGTTGCAAGGATGCCTCTGCTGAAAGACGTTTTGTCGGCAGAGGCTTTCTTGTATCTTACAGACGGCCGGGTTAGCTGTGCCGCACGGTTGCAATACGGAGTTAAGGTGCTTTTCCATTCCTTTAGAAAATTGACATGGAAAGGGAAAAATAATAGAATGAAGCCGTACTGGAAAGCAGTTTCCGCCGACAGCAAAACAAGAAAAGAGGCTTTCTATGAAATTTACCAAGATGCAGGGAATAGGAAATGACTATATTTATATTAATTGCTTTGAAGAACAAGTCTGTAATCCATCAAAACTAGCAGTGCGTCTGAGTGACCGCCATTTTGGCGTTGGCTCAGATGGCCTTATCCTGATTGAGCCTTCCCAAGTTGCGGACTGCAAAATGGATATATACAATGCTGATGGTTCCCAGGGTAAAATGTGTGGGAATGGCATCCGCTGTGTTGGCAAATATCTTTATGAGCGTGGCATTTCACGGAAGAATGTGCTTACTGTGGAAACACTGAGCGGAACCAAAACTCTGGTGCTGGATACGGATGACGGAAAAGTGCAGGCAGTAGAAGTTAATATGGGAAAGCCAATTCTCACTCCGGAAAAAATTCCTGCCCGCTTTCCCGGTGAGAAAGCTGTGAATACTCCCTTAATGGTAGGCGGGTGCAGCTATCAGGTGACCTGTGTCTCCATGGGAAATCCCCATTGCGTCGTTTTTGTAGATGACACGGAAGACTTTCCCGTTGGGGAAATCGGCCCGGAATTTGAAACAAATCCTGTTTTTCCGCAGCGTGTAAATACCGAGTTCGTCCAAGTTCTGAACCGCAGCGAAGCAAAAATGCGTGTCTGGGAACGTGGCTCCGGTGAAACGCTGGCTTGTGGAACAGGTGCGTGTGCGTCTGCTGTTGCCTGCATCCTGAATGGGAAAACAGACCGCAGAGTCTTGCTTCACCTTCTGGGAGGCGATCTCAGAATCCGCTGGGAAAAATCTTCGGGAAATGTATTTATGAAAGGGCCCGCTGAATTTTCCTTTGACGGAAGCGTCGAACTCTGATATAATAAGGCAGGATTATCAATCAATTTTGAATTTTTCAGGAAGGGACTGTGCAGAATTTGCTGAAAATCAATCAGAATTTTGCAAAACTTCCGGCAAATTACCTGTTCGTTGAAATTGCGGATCGGGTTGCAAAGTATTCAAGACAGCACCCGCAGGCCGAAATTTTGCGCCTTGGTATCGGTGACGTAACAAGGCCGCTTCCAAAAGCAGTTGTGGAAGCCGCCTCAAAAGCTTCTTTAGAAATGGGGGAAGCAGACACTTTTCGTGGCTATGGCCCGGAAAATGGGTATTCTTTTTTGCGGGAAGCAATCAGCAAAAATGATTTTCGCAGCCGCGGGGTAGATATTTCTCCTGATGAAATTTTCATCAGTGATGGTGCAAAAAGTGATACCGGGAGCATTGGCGATATTTTTGGCCTTGATAACACGGTTGCCGTCTGTGATCCGGTTTACCCTGTTTATGTTGATACAAATGTTATGGCTGGCAGGGCGGGGGAGTATCACGAAGGCAAGGGCTTTGACAGGATTGTCTATCTGCCGTGCCGAAGGGAAAACGGTTTTCTGCCGGAACTTCCGTCCCAACGTGCTGATATGATTTATCTCTGCTTTCCCAATAACCCGACGGGGGTTGCCATTACAAGCGGGGAACTGCAAAAATGGGTTGACTATGCACTTCGGAACGGTTCCGTTATCCTTTATGATGCCGCCTATGAGGCATTCATTACGGAACCGGATTTGCCACATAGTATTTTTGAGTTGCCAGGCGCGAAAAAATGCGCCATTGAATTCCGGAGCTTTTCTAAAACAGCCGGCTTTACCGGGATGCGCTGTGCTTATACTGTGATTCCCAAAGAGCTTGTTTTTGAGGGGTATTCAGTCAATAAACTTTGGGCCCGCCGGCAGGCGACCAAGATGAATGGTGTTTCCTATCCGGTCCAGCGTGCGGCGGAGGCAGTTTATACCGAAGAAGGGCATCAGGGTATCCTTGAAAATATCGCATATTACCACCGGAATGCGGAGATTATCCGTGGAGGGCTTGCAAAGGCGGGCTTTGAGGTCTATGGAGGCATCAATTCGCCATATGTATGGCTTAAAGTGCCAAATGGCCTTACTTCATGGGAATTCTTTGATTTACTGCTGAAAAAAGCAAATGTCGTAGGTACGCCCGGTTCCGGCTTTGGGGCCTGCGGCGAAGGCTATTTCCGCCTAACTTCCTTTAATACGGAAGCAGCTACCCGGAAAGCCGTAGAACACATTATTTCAGCGACAGCAAGTACCCGCCGGGACAGCGGACAAATGTGATGGCAAATCCTTCGGTGACATTCCTTCAGAATGGTGTGTTTGCTGAGGGATTTCTTTATTTTACCGGTAGAATTTTGCCGGTATAGCCTTTATTCACCACTTTGGACAACCAACAATAAAATCGGAGGGAAAAGCCTTGAAAAAAGAAGAACAACTCTATGAAGGAAAAGCGAAAAAAGTCTTTGTAACAGATGATCCGGATTTTTGCATCATTGATTACAAGGATGATGCGACTGCGTTTAATGGACTGAAAAAAGGGACGATTTACGGCAAAGGCGTTGTAAACAATAAAATGTCTAATTACCTGTTCCAGCTTCTTGAGAGCAAGGGTATCCCCACGCACTTTGTCAAGCAGCTCAGCGACCGTGAGACACTTGTGAAAAGGGTACAGATAGTTCCGCTTGAAGTGATTGTTCGCAATAAGGCGGCCGGTAGCTTAGCAAAACGCCTCGGTATGGAAGAGGGCACACCGCTCCGCTGCCCTGTGTTGGAATTCTGCTATAAGAGTGACAAACTTGGCGACCCAATGGTGAATGAGACGCATATTCTCGCAGCCGGTTTTGCTACAAAGGATGAAATTAACCAGATTACAGAAATGGCGATGAAAATCAACCAGATTCTCCAGGATTTCTTCCTTAAGGTCAATATTGAACTGATTGATTTTAAGCTGGAGTTTGGACGCTATCATGGCCAGATTATCCTTGCAGATGAAATTTCACCGGATACCTGCCGCTTCTGGGATGTGCATACTCATGAGAAACTGGACAAGGATCGTTTCCGCCGTGACCTTGGCGGCGTGGAAGAAGCATATCAGGAAGTCCTGAAAAGGATTGGCCTGTCATGAACCATAGCTGCGGAAAGCAGTTTGCGCTTGATTTTGAAGAGGAACATCCAGGGGAAGAATGCGGTGTCTTTGGGATCTTTTCTGATGGGACTGTAAACCCTGCCTATACTGTTTACAACGGCTTGCTTGCACTACAGCACCGCGGCCAGGAAAGTTGTGGCATTGCCGTTAGTGACCGTGGGGTAATTTCCTGCTCGAAGGATATGGGGCTTGTATCAGAAACGTTCAATCACCGTATCCTGGAGGATCTTGTTGGCCAGATGGCTGTAGGCCATGTACGGTATTCAACCGCAGGCGCGAGTGTCCGCGAAAATGCACAGCCTCTTGTGATGCGGTATATTAAAGGGACGCTTGCCATTGCGCACAATGGCAATCTGACCAATGCTTATGAGCTGCGCCAGCTTCTTGCAAGGCAAGGCTGCATTTTCCAGACAACGATCGATACAGAAGTCATCGCCTATATGATTGCCCGAGAGCGGGTAAACTCCCATTCCATTGAGGAGGCTATCCGCCGCGCAATGCCGAAAATCCATGGTGCCTATTCCATGATTATCATGAGCCCGCAGAAGCTGATTGCTGTACGTGATCCTCATGGCTTCCGCCCTCTCTGTGTTGGCCGAATCAACCAGTCCTGGGTATTTGCCTCGGAGACCTGTGCCCTGGATGCCTGCGGTGCAGAGTTCATCCGGGACGTTGAGCCGGGGGAGATTGTCATTGCCGACGCAAAGGGGCTGCATAGCATCCGGGATCCTGTTTCCGTGAAAAAGTCGCTCTGTATTTTTGAGTATATTTATTTTGCACGGACTGACAGCATAATTGACGGCATCAGTGTTTATGATGCGCGCCGCAGGGCCGGTCGGCTCCTTGCCCGCCAAAAGCCGGTTGATGCGGATATGGTGATTGGTGTGCCGGAATCCGGCGTTGATGCCGCGATTGGTTACAGTGAAGAATCTGGAATTCCCTACCAGAAGGGAATTGTCAAAAACACTTATATTGGCAGGACTTTTATCAAGCCAAGCCAGTTGGAGCGTGAAAGGAGTGTCCGCATTAAGCTGAATGCACTTTCTTCTTCAGTCCGTGGCAAGCGCATTGTGATGCTGGATGATTCCATTGTCCGCGGTACAACCTGTGCACGTATCGTTTCCATGCTGAAAGAAAGCGGTGCAAAAGAAGTGCATCTGCGCATTGCTTCGCCGCCGTTCCTGTGGCCGTGCTATTATGGCACTGATATCCCTTCAAAAAATGAGCTGGTTGCCTGTAAATACTCAGTTGAGGAAATTGGGAAAAAGTCATATGCAGATTCCATTGATTTCCTGCATCTTGAAAACCTGAAAAAAATGCTTGGTGGACAGTGCAGCGGCTTCTGTGATGCCTGTTTTTCCGGGAAATATCCAGCTGAGGTGCCGGATCCATTGGCAGCACAAAAAGATGATGATTATTTTACGCCGATTCGCAGACTATAAACCACTGGAGGTATTTCATTGAAAAATTCATATGAATCCCCGCTTTCTTCCCGCTATGCGGATGAGGAAATGAAATATCTTTTCTCTCCCAACATGAAATTCCGCACCTGGCGCAGGCTGTGGATTGCCCTTGCTGAGGCGGAAAAAGAACTGGGCCTGCCGATTACACAGGAACAGATTGATGAGATGAAGGCACATCAGGACGACATCAACTATGATGTTGCCGAAGCGCGCGAAAAAGTTGTCCGCCATGATGTGATGTCGCATGTCTACGCCTTTGGCGTCCAGTGTCCAAAAGCAGAGCCGATTATTCATCTTGGTGCGACTTCATGCTATGTTGGGGATAACACCGATTTGATTATTATGACGAAAGCCATGCGCCTTGTGCGGAACCGTCTGGTTTCCGTTGTCCGGATTCTGTCCAGATTTGCAATGAAGTACAAAGGCCTGCCGACGCTCGCGTTTACTCATTTTCAGCCGGCACAGCCGACTACGGTGGGAAAACGCGCTACGCTCTGGATTCAGGATTTCGTCATGGACCTTGAAGATGCAGAATATCTGCTTTCCGGGGCAAAGCTTTTGGGTTCCAAAGGTACAACCGGGACACAGGCGAGCTTCCTTGAGCTCTTCGACGGGGACCATGAAAAGGTGAAAAAACTGGATGGGATTATTGCAGAGAAAATGGGTTTTCACACATGCTTCCCCGTTTCCGGGCAGACATATACCCGTAAGGTGGACAGCCGTGTGCTTGCTGTCCTTTCCGGCATTGCTCAGAGCGCTGCAAAATTTTCCAATGATATTCGGCTTTTGCAGCATCTGAAGGAAGTGGAAGAGCCATTTGAAAAGAACCAGATTGGCTCTTCTGCAATGGCCTACAAGCGCAATCCAATGCGCAGTGAGCGGATTGCATCGCTGGCGCGATATGTAATAGTTGACAGCTTGAATCCCTGCATTACGGCTGCAACCCAGTGGTTTGAACGTACACTGGATGATTCCGCCAACAGGCGTATCAGTATCCCCGAGGCGTTTCTCGCTGTGGATGGTATTCTTAACCTCTGCGCTAATGTTGCGGATGGCCTTGTCGTTTATCCAAAGGTCATCCGGAAGCATCTGGAAGAGGAGCTTCCATTTATGGCTACAGAAAATATCATGATGGATGCAGTAAAGCGCGGCGGTGACAGACAGCAGCTTCACGAACGTATCCGAGAGCATTCCATGGCGGCATCTCGGATTGTGAAAGAAGAAGGCGGAAAGAATGACCTTTTGAAGCGCATTGCAGGCGATCCACTTTTCGGTGTGACACTTGAAGAACTCAACCGTATTGTCAGCCCGGAAAAGTTCGTTGGCAGGGCACCGCAGCAGACAGAGGAATTTATTACCGAAACGGTTCAGCCTATCCTTGAAAAATATCATGGTATCAGCGAGGAAACGGCAGAAATCACTGTCTGACTGTAGCCCGCCATTTGTGTTTTTCTTCAATTTATGGTATTATAATTCGGTTCTATTCCGGCTACCCAAAAATATTGCCGCACGGCGCGCCGGTTTTAATAAAAGCGGCACTATGGAGTGATTTTTATGGTTACAGCGATTGTCGGTGCAGACTGGGGCGACGAAGGTAAAGGCAAAATTACAGATGTAGAAGCCGCCAAATCGGATATTGTTGTCCGCTTCCAGGGTGGATTCAATGCAGGCCATACCATTGTCAACAAGTATGGGAAGTTTGCGCTTCACCAGCTTCCGTCCGGCGTCTTTTATAGCCATATTACAAATGTAATCGGCAACGGTGTAGCGCTTGACCCGGATAAATTCATTGCGGAACTGAAAAGCGTAACAGACCGCGGTGTTCCACAGCCGAAAATTATGATTTCCAACCGTGCGCAGATTCTAATGCCATATCATGTGCAGTTGGATACTTATGAAGAAGAGCGTCTTTCTTCTCATTCCTACGGTTCTACCAAGTCGGGCATTGCTCCATTTTACTCTGACAAGTTTGCAAAAATCGGCTTTCAGATTAGTGAACTGTTTGGTGACGAAGCTTACCTCCGTGAAAAAATCGACCATGTGGTTACCCTGAAAAATGTTTATCTGGAACATCTGTATCATAAGCCGTCACTGGATTCGGAAAAAATCTATCAGACTCTGATGCACTATAAGAAAATTCTAGCTCCTTATATTGGGGATACCTTTGAGTTCCTCCGTGATGCAGTGAAAGATGGCAAGAACATTTTGCTGGAAGGGCAGCTTGGCGCACTTAAGGATCCCGATTTCGGTATTTATCCAATGGTGACATCCTCAAACACACTGGCGGCTTATGGTGCGGTCAGTACGGGAATACCGCCTTATGATATTAAGAATATCATTGCTGTTGTCAAGGCATATTCCAGCGCTGTTGGTGCCGGCGAATTTGTCAGCGAAATTTTTGGCGAAGAAGCCGATGAGCTGCGTCACAAAGGCGGCGACGGCGGTGAATATGGTGCGACAACAGGCCGTCCGCGCCGGCTTGGCTGGCTGGATCTCGTCGCATCACACTATGGCTGCCGTGTGCAGGGTGCTACTGCGGTTGCTTTTACTGTTCTCGACGCACTTGGATATCTGGATGAAATCCCCGTGTGTGTTGCGTATGAGTTGGACGGCAAGAAAATTGAATCATTCCCGCCGACAGTTGACCTTAAGCGCTGTAAACCGGTGCTTGTGAAACTGCCAGGATGGAAATGCGATATCCGCGGCATCAGAAAATTTGAAGACCTTCCGGAAAATGCCCGGAAATATGTTGAGTTTGCTGAAAAAGCAATTGGTGTGCCAATTAAGATTATTTCTAATGGCCCTTCCCGTGAGGATATTATTTACCGCTGATAAAACGTATTGTCTATGAAAGGGCGCCGGTGGTGGCCGGCGCCCTGTTTTGGGCAGATAAGAAAATTCCCTTTACAGCATGAGATTATATCCCAAGAATTTTCACAGCTTGAAATAGGAGTGAATTATGGCAAACAGAGAAACAATCCTTGTCCTTGATTTTGGTGGCCAGTATAGTCAGTTAATTGCCCGCAGAGTCCGTGACCTGAACGTTTACTGTGAGATTCGTCCTTACCGCACACCTGCCGAACAACTTGCAGAGTGTCAATATAAGGGAATCATTTTTTCCGGCGGCCCAAACAGCGTCTATGCTGAAAATGCTCCCCGTTGTGACGCAAAAGTGCTTTCCCTGGGCATTCCTGTCTTGGGGATTTGCTATGGCGCACAGCTTATGGCGGAACTTTTAGGCGGTGAAGTTGCCTGTTGCTCAAAACGGGAGTATGGCAAGACTCCGGTAAAAATTATCGCTGACTCAAAATTATTTTCTGGAGTACCGGAGACCTCTGTTTGTTGGATGAGCCATACGGATTATATTAAAAATGTGCCGGATGGTTTTCACGTTACAGCAGTCAGCGGTGCCTGTCCGGTTGCAGCCCTGGAAGACAGTCGCCGGGGCTTTTATGCAACGCAGTTTCACCCGGAAGTGCAACATACGGAATATGGGACTGCAATCCTAAAGAATTTTCTTTTTGACATCTGCGGGTGTGCCGGTGACTGGAAAATGGAGTCCTTTATCAATACAACAGTAGACAGTCTGAAACAGACGATTGGCAATAAAAAGGTAATCTGTGCCTTGTCCGGCGGAGTTGATTCTTCTGTTGCTGCCGTGTTGGTCCATCGTGCTGTAGGTGAAAATCTGACTTGCATTTTTGTCGATCACGGTCTTCTCCGCAAAGGGGAAGGCGATGAAGTAGAGCGCATTTTTCGCAGGCAGTTTAATATCCGTCTGATTCGTGTCAATGTTCAGGAACGCTTTCTTTCTAAACTTGCGGGCGTAACAGAACCAGAGCATAAACGCAAAATCATTGGGGAAGAATTCATCCGCGTTTTTGAAGAAGAAGCGAAAAAGATCGGGAAAGTTGACTATTTGTGTCAGGGAACAATTTATCCGGACGTTGTTGAAAGCGGAACCGGAGATGCAGCCAAAATCAAAAGTCATCATAATGTTGGCGGCCTGCCAAAGGACATCGGTTTTACAGGCCTTGTGGAGCCGCTCCGCTATCTTTTTAAAGATGAAGTTCGGAAAGTCGGAACACAGCTTGGAATTCCAGACAGTCTTGTATGGCGCCAGCCATTTCCGGGCCCTGGCCTTGCAATCCGTGTCCTTGGTGAAGTGACGCAGGAAAAGCTCGATATTTTAAAAGATGCGGACGCTATTTTCCGTGAGGAAATTGCAAAGGCCGGACTTGACAGGAAAATCAATCAGTATTTTGCAGTCCTTACAGGGATCCGGAGTGTCGGCGTCATGGGGGATGGCCGCACTTATGATTATACAGTTGCTTTGCGCGGTGTGACGACGTCGGACTTTATGACAGCTGACTGGGCGCGGATTCCTTATGATGTTTTGGCAAAGGCCTCAGATCGTATTGTAAATGAGGTGCGCTGTGTAAACCGTGTCGTTTATGACATAACGAGCAAACCACCAGCCACCATTGAGTGGGAATAAACAAAAAAATCCCCGGAAGCCTTGAGAAATCTAATGGACTATACCCCATAAAACGGACAGTGAAAAAAGGGACCTCCTGTTGTAGAATGGAAACTACGGCAGGAGGTTCTTTTGATGGCAAGGAGGGTATACCAAAATTGAAATTCTAAGCGAAGAGGTGCTTCACAGAAAAGCGGCTGGAGAGACAAACAGGGAAATTGCTCAAAGTTATGGTCTGAGCAAAGAACAGATAAAGGGGCTGGTCGAACATCAGAATCGTAAAGTGCGCCTAATCGCCAATGGATATATCCCACGCCCGAAAGGTAGGCCGCGGAAAGATGCGGCAGATGAAGAGACGTAGCGCAATTATGAACTGGCTGAACTACGGATGGAAGTGAAACTGCTGAGAAATTTTCTGTCCGAAGTTGAAAGAAAGCGAAGCTGAAATATCGCGTCATTGAACGGTTTCGTGGGAAATACAGCATTGAGGCCATGTGCCGTTCCCTTGAGGTTCCCTGCAACGGCTACTATGCCCGGTGGAACCGGCTGAAAAAAGTCAATTTAAAAGCCATTGTGCGCATCATGCGAACGTATGATCTGCTTTCACAAATACGTCGACATCGGCCTTATGTACATTACAAGCAGGCAGTACATAAATATCCGAATCTGTTGCAGAGGACTTTTGAGCAACCGTTGCCTAATCGTTTTTGGGTTACGGACATTACCTACATTCCTACCACAAAAGGAATGCTATATTTGCTCGGGAAGGCATTTTTAAACAGCTTAGATTGCAAGGTATGGGATACCTCTTCCGGTTTTGGCCTTTGTAAAGCGGAATTCTATTGTTTCCGGCAGATGGTAATAGGTCCGCATGGCTTCTATGTACCCACCCTTGGAATGAACATCAGGGCGAAAAACGAAGGTTGCGTTGCAGTAGGTCCAGTCGAACTGATTATAGTCAATCAGGATTGTATCGCTGACACCCTGCTGTGCAGCAGAAATCTGACGCTGAATTTTCCCTTCGGCAATCGCATTTACAGCACTCCCGCGCGCAATGCAGACAAGGGAGGCAAAGCCGACCAGCAGTGTGGCAGCCTGTACAGGCATTTTCCAGCGGACGGGGCAGCTTTTTTCTATCAGGCAGAATGTAATCAGGAGCAGAAGGACAAAGAATGGATATTTTGCACGTCCGCTTGAAGTAGTTGCGACTGCAGGAATTGCCTGGGAAGCACATGCACCAAGATAGAGAACAGGCAGATAGGAGAGGCTTTCCTGTCCGGAAGAAGCCTGCTGGCTATGGGCACAGATCATCAGTGCGGCAAGGACAAAAATGAAATAAATAACCCAGAAAAGCAGCAGCGCAATTTCAGCACAGGAAAAATAGCGTCCGGCGCTTAGTGTCTGATGCAGTTCAGGCAGGCGCAACCCTCCGCTGCATGCCGCTAGGAGGGCACCCGTTAAGAAATAATACTTCAGCATGTGAACGAAACCGCTTTTAATACTGCTGTGCGAAAGCAGATAAGCTGCTGCAAGCCCAACTGCGGCAATCCAAGGCCAATAAAGCTGTACCATCGACGCAAAATAATACAGAAAATTATAGAAAAAAACTGTAAGAGGATTTGCTTTCGGGGTATTTTCAGCCTTCATCCGATAATAAGCGCCCGGGGCCGTAAGCATGACTGTGAGGATTACGGCGGAGATTACCGTCATTACGCGCAGTCCAATGCGTGAGGAGCCAGACTGCCCATCTGCACGTAGATAGAGCAGAGTGCTAAGGCACATTACTGTGAGCATAATGGTTATCTGCTCGTGGAGAAGAGCGGCAAGCACGAGGCAGACAGGCGACAGCCAATGCAGGGCTTTGGGAAGTGGGCGGCCGCGGAGCCTGTTATAAAAAGGCAGAAAACCAATCATTGCTAGGAGCATAGGGTAAAGGTAATTAGTTGAGCCATCCAGCCAAAGGTATACGTCCGAGAAAAGCCTGCCATACATCGGCAGAAGGCATGGGAAAAAGGCGCTGAGCCATGCGACGAGGGCCTCACCCCGGGCAGGCTTGCAACCTGTCCGAAAGGTACCGCGGATATAATAGAAGAAAACAAGCGAAAGCCCCGTAGCGGCGAATGGGGTAACAATTTTCCACAGGTGTATTCCGGAAAGCAGGAAAAAACCTGCAAGCACATTCCCCATGCGGGCACCGCCGTAGAAGTAATATGCCTTATATTCTTTTATGATTTTAGCTAGAGTGCCCCCGTGAATTGCAAAACGGTAATCGTCCCCTTGCAGGAAAGCCAGTGAATCAATTACAAACCAGAAAATAAGTGCCGAAAAAAAAGGTACATATAGCAGGAAAAAGCGTTTCCAATTTTGTTTTTGCTCCAAATCCCGTTCCTCCCTATCAATTACACAATCCAAAATATTGGAAAATATTTGATTTCTATCACTATATCATTTGTCCGGTATGGCGTCAAGGAAGAGAAGACAGTATATGCTCATGGCTTGTTTTTTTACTGCCTGCGTATTATAATTATCTCAAAGTGTTTTGGCTTTTGGGGCCGGCAAGGAGAGTTTTATGCTGTTTTCTATGATTCAAAACCTGATTGCAGGCAAACACGTTGACTTTACTGATGTTGTCGCGGAAATTCTTGCAACACTGTTCGTTATTTTCTGTATTCTTCCGATCCATGAGTGGGCCCATGCCTGGGCTGCACATAAACTGGGTGACGATACTGCCAGACGTTCCGGCCGTATGAGCCTGAATCCGCTTGTCAGCTTTGATCCGATTGGTGCATTGTTTCTTTTGCTGTTTGGGTTTGGGTGGGCGAAACCTGTCCCAATCGACAGCCGTTATTTCCGGCGCCCAAGGCGCGATACAGCCCTTGTTTCTCTTGCCGGGCCGCTTTCCAATTTTATCGTTGCATGGATTGGCTCATTCCTTTATGTGGGCATTTTTGTGGCTTCGGGCGGAAAAATCCCCGCGTTTGTACAGGTATTTTTCCAGGCTTACATCGCAATCAATGTTGCCCTTGCGGTTTTCAACCTGATTCCCCTTCCGCCGCTGGACGGTTCCAAAATTCTGGGGGCTTTTCTCTCGGAACATGCGCTGGAAAGCTACTATCGTTATCAGAATATCATTATCCTGGTTGCATTTTTTTTGTTGTTCACCAATGTGCTGAGTGCGCCTTTTGACTGGATTGATTATGTCTGCTACCAGGGTGTTGTCTGGCTGGGTGAGCTGCCATATCATCTGGTTGGCGTACTGTAATAAACAGGGCGGAAAATGGGAAAGCTTACCTATAAGCTCAGTTCTTTTGAAGGCCCGCTGGATCTACTCTTGTTCCTAATTCGGAAAAATAAGCTTAATATCTGTGATATCCGCATTGCAGACTTAGTGGGCCAGTATATGGAGCAGGTTGACGCCATGCAGGAGCAGAACATGGAGGTAACGAGCGAATTCCTGGAAATGGCTGCAAGGCTTGTTTATATGAAAACCATTTCGCTTCTTCCAAAGCCGGAAGAAGCGGAACAACTCCGCCAGGACTTGACGGGGCAGCTCCTCCAGTATGATGAGTGCCGCCGTGCCGCAGGTATTCTCGGCGAACATTTCAGCTTTGACACAATCACGCGGCCGCCTGAAGAAATCCAGTTCGATACTGCCTACCATGGGAAAATTACACCGGCGGCACTTGCAGATGCTTACGGAAGTGCAGTCGGGCGAGGCAGGCGTTTCCTGCCTCCAAAACCAGAAGAGTTTTCCGGAATTGTTTCCTACCGGGTTGTCAGTATCACTTCACGCATTGTCGGCATTCTCCGAAGGCTTTGGAAAACCGGCGTGTCCCGTTACAAGGACCTGTATAATGGCTGCCGTGGCAGGTCGGAACTTGTTGCAACATTCCTCGCGGTGCTGGAGCTCATCAAGGGGCAGCGTATCCGCCTGGAAGGAGAAGGCGACGGGACAGTCCGGCTCCTAAAAAAAGCCCATTTTCCCGGCAGAAGGAAGGCCTAAACCATGGACAGAGAAATCGGAAGCATTCAGGATGCGGTTGAAGCAATCCTTTTTGCAAGTGGGGAAGCCGTACCGGTTGGCCGTATTTCTGACGTATTTTCCATTAATGAAGCAACAGCAGAGAAAGTCATGCAGCACCTTGCTGACCGTTTTAATGCACAGCATGGTGGAATCCGAATTGTTAAACTGGAAGACGGCTGGCAAATGTGTACCAGGCCGGAGTTTGTCCAGCAGGTCCGTGAAGCACTGGATTTGCGGCGCAATTCGCCGCTGACACAGGCTTCCCTTGAAGTCCTTGCCGTTATTGCCTATCACCAGCCTGTTACGAAGGCGTTTGTTGAGCAGGTCCGCGGCGTCGATTGCACCGGTGTCTTGTCAGGCCTTATTGCAAAAGGTCTCGTTGAAGAATGCGGCCGCCTCAATTTGCCGGGGAAACCTCTGCTTTATGGTACGACTCCTGATTTTCTGCGGTGCGTTGGCATTTCGTCCCTGCAAGACCTTCCTCCGGTTGAAAAAGAAGCAGAGCATTCGGATGGGGAAGAACATTCGGGGCAGAGAGAAACAGTTGCAGAACCGAAAGCCTCAAAGGAGGGCGCAGAATGAAGTTCCTGCGTATTTTCTTATGGATGCAACTGATTTTCACTGTTCTGATGCTTTGCCCAATTACTTTCCAGGTTTCATATCGGGACAAACTGCATTTCCGTATCAGGTACCTTTTTTTCCACTATACGGTAGCACCGCATGCACCTAAGAAAAAAAAGCCGAAAAAGAAGAAAAAGCCAGCTGGAAAATCGTTTTTGGGAAAAATAGGTGAACTGTACCAAAAAGAGGGCCTGTCGGGTTTCCTTTCCATTCTGAAGGAGGTGGCAGGGATTGCCGGCGGACTTGCAAAAGGTATCTTCTCTCACCTTGTCTTTTCCCACTTCTGGCTGAAAATCAGTGTTTCAGGCGGAGATGCGGCGAGAACCGCCGTCTATTATGGCTATGTATGCAGTGCCGTTTCCACGGCAACAGGCGCAATCCTGAAAAAGGCCAAATGCAAAGAATGCCATGTCCTAATTGATCCGGATTTTCAGTCCGAAAAAAGCAGTGTCAAGTTCGACACGAAAGTGCATATCCTGCCATTTTTTCTCATCAATGCGGTTCTGCGTGCATCCATCCGCTCCGTTAAACTAATAAAATCGATTACGGCAATTCATAATAACTGAACAGAAGAAATTCTGTCATACAAAAATAAAGAAAGCGGTGTTTTCCATGTCGGATCATCCCATTGAAGGTATGATGGACACAACCCTTGAAAAAATCAAGCAGATGGTTGACGTCAATTCCATCATTGGTGACCCAATTACTGCACCGGACGGCACCATGATTATCCCAATTTCCAAGGTCAATTATGGCTTTGCATCCGGCGGCTCAGATCTTCCCGTTAAAATACCTGAAAAGCAGTTCTTCGGTGGAGGAACCGGCGCTGGTGTTACCATTACTCCTGTGGCATTTCTTGTTGTTGCAAATGGTGAAGTCCGTCTGCTGCGGGTAGACCCCGGAAGCAATTCTTCCCTTGACCGTATCCTTGACCAGGCCCCGGAGCTTTTTGACCGTATCGGCGGATTAATCAACAAGAAAAAGAAGGGGAAGGAAAAAGGCACTCCTGAAGAAGAGCCTGAAGCGTCAGAAGCTGTGGAGGCAGATATCCCGAAAAAGCCGGAAGAATAAATCATTGCCCGGATTTCTGCCTGCATATATATGTTACCACAGGTGATGGGGATGAAGGGCAAACTGATTTTCTGCCTTGTGGCAATGTTCTCTGCCGCGTTTTGGCCGCTTCATGTATTTGCTGCCACGCCGAAAAATTCCGCACAGTCCGCAGTGCTTGTCAATCAGGACAGCGGCAGTATCCTGTATGCTAAAAATGAGAATGAGCACCATGCAATTGCAAGTACGACTAAAATTATGACTGCCTTCCTTACTCTGGAGGCAGCCGAGGAGCAAAACCGTGAAATTACCGTAACGCCGGAAATGATCCGGGTAGAAGGTTCATCCATGGGCCTTCGGGTGGGGAATCGGCTGACCTTGCACGACCTTGCCGTCGGCATGATGATGGTCTCCGGAAATGATGCTGCCAATGCTGCGGCAATTGCCATAGGAGGCTCAACGGAACGGTTCGCTGCAATGATGAATGCAAAGGCTGCTTCGCTTGGAATGAGCAACACGCATTTTGTCACACCTTCCGGGCTCGATGATACGGAGCACTATTCTACGGCACGCGATATGGCTGTACTGGCTTGTGCCGCCATGCAGAACAGCGATTTTGCTTCGATCGTCCGGCAGAAATCTATGAAAATTCATTTTCTGAATCCGGACGAGATACATTCCTATGGGAACCATAATAAACTTTTGCAGTTTTATCCGTCCTGCACCGGAATCAAAACCGGCTTCACCAAAAAGGCAGGCAGGTGTCTTGTCTCAGCGGCTGAAAAGGACGGCGTCCGGCTTGTTGCCGTGACTCTGGATGACCCGGACGACTGGAATGACCATGAGGCCCTCCTCGACTACGGCTTTTCTCAGCTTAAAAGCCAGAAAATTGATGACAGTTCCTGCCGCCTGGAAGAGAATTTGGTCGGCGGCATTGAGCCTTTCGTAACGGTTTCCGGAATGGAAGGAGAAAAAATTGTAATCGGTTCCTCCGACCATCTGACACGCACTGTGGAGCTGCCGCAGTTTCTTTATGCGCCTGTAAAAACGGGGCAGGTCGTTGGGTGTGTCAGGTATGACTGCGGCGGAAAAACGGTTGCCCGGACGGAATTGGTCGCAGCGGGAAATGTTGCACGTGCCGTTATGCCGAAGAACTGGTTCCAGGTGTTCTGGGATGGGCTGAAACGCCTGCTCTTTGGCTGACAGACCAAAAATGAAAGAAAGGATGCCGTTTAAAATGCCAAACCCCGTCAGACTACAGAAAATCCTTGCTGAATCAGGTGTTGCCTCCCGACGCAAGTCGGAAGAACTTATCCTTGCAGGCAGGGTGGCCGTCAACGGTATTACCGCAAAGCTCGGCAGCAAAGCCGACCCAAAGCTGGACAGTGTTACCCTGGACGGCCATCGCCTGCAACCGGGAGGGGAACTGTTTTACCTGATGCTTCATAAGCCACGCGGCTATATTACAACAATGGATGATGAGATGGACCGCAGATGCGTGGCGGAATTGGTGAAAGATGTTCCCCAACGTGTCTATCCTGTCGGGCGGTTGGACCGCGAATCGGAAGGTCTGCTGATTATGACAAATGACGGCGAGTTTGCCAATGCCATGATGCATCCTTCCCACCATGTATCAAAAACATACCGTGTAACAGTCCGTCCCCGTGTTACGGAAGACCAGCTCACTAAAATAGCCGAGGGCGTTGAGATTGAGGGGCGTAAGACAGCCCCGGCTGAAGTAATGGTTCTCGGAGAAGAGCCGGACCGTACGGTGCTACAGATTATTCTCCATGAAGGCCGCAATCGTGAAATCCGCAAGATGTGTGAAGCGCTTGGCCTTGAGACGGCGCGCCTCAAGCGTACTGCCTTTGGTTCGCTGAAGCTAGGGATGCTTCCTCCGGGAAAGTGGCGCTGGCTGACTTCAGACGAAGTTAACCGCCTGCGGGATGCTGCCGGCCTTCAGCCGTTGCCGGAAAAAGCTGTGTTTTCATCCGGCAAAAAATATCAGGAACAGCCTTACTTAAAAACTGGGACAGGCAGGGAAAGCCGTTCCTACCGCACACCGGCACCCAGCCTGAAAATGAAATCATACAGCCGAAAAGCTTCAAATAACCGCAAATGATTGCGGGAAACGGATATCCAGCTTAAAATCCGAATGACTGGAGAAACATACGATGAAGAACTTGAAGGTAACAGTCAATGGGACGGTTTATCATGTCCAGGTGGAAGAAATAAAAAATACCGAAGCGACCGCAGTATGCATTCCGGAAAAACCTGCTGTGCCAGTAAACGGGGAAAAAGGATGGGACAAGGTGCACCACCTGTCTTCTACCGGAAGAGAAAGCGGCAGGTAACAGAAAATTGAGGGCTTTTATTTCTTTCCCAAATGGATGAATTCCTCTTACCGGTTGACAATCTCCCACTGGAACTGATAAAATAAAGGGAAGAAATAAAATCGGTATACCCGGGAACAGGAATTTTTACCGGAACTGAGATGATAAAATCGTGGTAAACAGCATGACCGGATTTGGCAGGGCTGAAAAGGTTGTTGACGGGCGCGACATTATCGTTGAAGTCAAGTCGGTTAATCACAGATTTTTTGACTTTAATATTCGTGCCAGCCGTGGCTATGAGTTTCTTGAAGAAAAGGTTAGGCCTTACCTGCAGGAAAAAATTGCGCGCGGCAAGCTGGACGTTTATGTGGGACTGGAAAAGCTGGATGATGCCGGCACGGAAGTGCAGATAAACATGCCCCTTGCGGCGGGATATTTGTCAGCGCTGCGTGCGGCACAGAAGAAATTTGGCTTGCCAGATGACATTAAGACAAGCACGCTCCTGCAGTGTCCGGATATTTTTACAGTCCGCCGGGAACCCGAAGATGAGGAAGAAGTATGGGGGAAGGTAAAAGGTGTCCTCGACGAAGCCCTTGTCCCGTTTTTTGCAATGCGGCGTGCAGAAGGCAGCAAGATGCAGGAGGACATTCTCAGCCGGGTTTCCGCCATTCTGAAAATGGTGGGGGAAATTGAAGAGCGTTCCCCAAAGACGGTAGAAGAATACCGCAGCAAGCTGAAAGAACGCATTCAGGACCTCCTTGGAAGTGCCCCGGTTGATGAACAGCGCATCCTGACAGAAGCTGCAATTTACGCCGACAAGGTTTCTGTTGCAGAAGAAACAGTCCGCCTTCGGAGCCATATCAGCCAGTTTACGGACATGGTATCATCCGGTGAGGCAGTGGGCCGCAGGTTGGATTTTCTTGTGCAGGAAATGAACCGGGAGGCAAATACAATCGGCTCCAAATGTGTAGATGCACAGATTGCGCACCTTGTTGTTGATATGAAAGCGGAAATTGAAAAGATACGCGAGCAGATTCAAAACATCGAGTAAAGCAATCCAAAAAAAGGAGACGTTTTATGCAACTCATCAATATCGGCTTCGGAAATATGGTTTCTGCGAACCGTCTGGTAGCGATTGTCAGCCCAGAGTCTGCACCAATCAAGCGCATTGTGCAGGATGCAAAAGAGCATGGTTCCCTGATTGATGCAACCTATGGGCGGCGTACGCGCGCCGTCATTATCACAGACAGTGACCATGTAATCCTTTCGGCTGTCCAGCCGGAGACCGTTGCAAACCGGCTGAACGAGGAACACGGGGGCAGTCTCGGTGAGAAGGAGTTCGACGAAGATGATGAATAGGGGCCTCCTTGTGATCTTTTCTGGCCCTTCCGGTACGGGCAAAGGCACCGTGATGAAATCCCTGCTGAACCAGGACAGGGATATTAGGCTTTCCGTTTCAGCTACGACGCGGCCGCCACGTCCCGGTGAAATAGATGGAAAAGATTATTATTTTATCACACGGGAAAAGTTTCTTGCAATGAAAGCTTCGGGTGAAATGCTGGAAAGTGCCGAATATTGCGGAAACTTTTATGGCACTCCGGCTGCTCCCATTGAGAAATGGATTTCTGAAGGCCGGGATGTCTTTCTGGAAATCGAAGTGCAGGGTGGTGCGCAGGTAAAGGAAAAACGTCCGGATGCGGTTACCCTTTTTGTCCTGCCGCCTTCCCTTGATGAGCTGGAGCACCGTCTCCGCAGCCGCGGTACTGAGGGGAATGCGACTGTATGCAGGCGCTTGGAAGTTGCGCGCCGGGAAATAGCGGAAGCAAAGCATTATGATTATGTTGTTGTCAATAATCAAGTAGGAGATGCCGTTAAACAGGTACGAGGTATCCTCAGCGCAGAAAGATGCAGAAGCTGCCGGAACACGCAGCTTATAGAAAGGATTCTGAAACATGATTAAGCCGATTGCCGATTTAATTCTTACGCCGGAGCAAAGCCGCTATTCTCTTGTAATTGCCATCTCGAAGCGTGCACGGCAGATTGCTGAGGAAGCACAGAAAAAAAAGATTATTCTGGACGATCAGCCGGTGGAGCTTGCAGTCCAGGAATATGTGAACCATAAATTCCGGATGATTGAGAAGGTCAATCCAAATGATGATGACCTTTCCTGACCTTTTCGGCTGAGAGGTGACGGAAGTGGCAGCCGTTGCAAAAATTGCGGTGGAAAATTCCGCCTATTGCTTTGACAAAGCGTTCGATTACCTGATTCCGGATGGACTGATTTCCGCAGCAAGACCAGGCTGCCGGGTACTTGTGCCTTTTGGTGCGGCGAACAACAGGCGTCAGGGTATTATTCTGGGACTTGAGCAACAGCCGGAAACTAATTCAGTAAAACTGAAACCAATCGTCTCTGTCCTTGACCGGGCCCCACTTCTTTCTGAAGAAGCTGTGGGCCTTGTTTTCTGGATTCACGAGCATACGTTCTGCACGCTTTATGAGGCTGCAAAGCTTTTTTTCCCGGCGGGTATCCAGTTTAGGCTTCGGACAGAGTATTCGCTGGCAAAGCCGCTTTCGGTTCTGGATGCCGAGACATTGGAACCTAGCGAGCGCCAGATTGCGGAATATCTCTCCCGCGCAGAAAAATTTGTTCCACGGGAAAAAATGCTCCATGACCTTGGTCTTACCGCCGAAAATCCCCTCCCCGAGAACATGGTTCGCAGCGGCATTCTCGTAAAGAACAGTGGGACTGTCCGCCAGGTAGGCGACGCAACGCAGAAGATGGCCCGTGTTACAGAAAATCCGCCTTCTGCAAAGCTGACGCCCAAACAGCGCTCCGTCCTTTCCGTGCTTCAGGATGTAGGCAATGCCTCCGTAAAAGAACTCTGCTACTTTACCGGCGTGACTTCCGCCGTTGTAAACGCACTGGTAAAAAAGGGCATTGTTCAGCTTTATGATGCTGAAGTTTACCGCAATCCCTACGCATCGGTTCCGACTGGCGCACCTTCCGGGAATTTTAAACTATCCCCAGAGCAGCAGGCCGCTTACAGCCGGATGTATGCGCAGTACCGTTCCGGCAAGGGCGGCGTTGCTCTCCTTTTCGGTGTAACCGGCAGTGGAAAGACTTCTGTTTTTCTCCGGCTAATCGACCGGGTTAAGGAAGACGGCCGCAGTGTCATTGTCATGGTGCCGGAAATATCTCTAACCCCGCAGACCATTTCAATTTTTCGTGCGCGATATGGCTCCTGTGTCGCGGTGTTTCACAGCGGCCTTACGCTTGCCGAGCGCCTTGACGAATGGAAGCGTGTCCGCAATGGCGATGCTTCCATTGTCGTTGGGACGCGCTCGGCGGTTTTCGCCCCTTTCCGCAATATTGGAATGATTATTATGGATGAGGAGCAGGAGAGCACTTATAAATCGGAAACGTCGCCGCGCTATCATGCGAGGGATGTCGCAAAATATCGCTGTGCTTACCATAAGGCACTGTTGGTGCTTTCCTCTGCGACGCCTTCCGTCGAAACTTATTACAACGCACTCAACGGGCGTTACAGCCTCAGCGTCTTGCCGGCCCGCTACGGAAACGCCCAGCTCCCACAGGTCGATATTGTTGACATGAATGAGGAACTTGAACGGGGAAACCGCAGCATTTTCAGCTCCCATCTTGCAGAATGCCTAGAGAAGAATCTTGAAGCCGGGAAACAGTCCATTCTCCTTTTAAACCGGCGCGGCTACAATACGTTTGTTTCCTGCCGTGCGTGCGGCCATGTGCTAACCTGCCCTAACTGTAGCATTACCCTTACCTACCATGCTGCAAACCAGCGGCTGATGTGCCATTACTGCGGCTTCTCCATCCCGTTTACCAAAGAATGCCCGGTCTGCCATGAGAACCAGGTACATTATTCCGGCTTTGGGACGCAGCGTGCCCAGCAGGAACTTGCTGAGCTTTTTCCAAAGGCGCGTGTACTGCGGCTCGATGCCGATTCTACCATGACGCGCTTTTCCTATGACAAAAAACTGAAACAGTTTGCCGGCGGCGAATATGATATTATAATCGGGACACAAATGGTTGCAAAGGGGCTTGATTTTGAAAATGTGACGCTGGTTGGTGTCTTGTCGGCAGACCAGGCGCTTTACGGCGATGATTTTCGCAGCTATGAGCATGCGTTCGACTTGCTGACGCAGGTGGTGGGGCGCTCCGGGCGCGGCCGGTATAAAGGCCGTGCCGTCGTGCAGACTTTTACGCCGGAAAATAAAATCATCCGTCTTGCGGCTGAGCAGAATTACCCGGAATTTTATAAAGGGGAAATTGCCCTCCGGCGGGCGATGCTGTATCCGCCTTATTCCGACCTTTGCATGATTGGCTTTGTTGGTACGGATGAGAAAAAAGTCCGCGCTTCCAGTGTCGCTTTTCTTCAGAAACTCCGTGAAATGGCACAAAGCGAATATCCTGAACAGCCGATGCGCGTTCTGAATCCGTCGCCTGCGGCTGTTGGAAAGGTCAGTGGAAAATACCGCTACAAGCTTATCATTAAATGCAGAAACAGCAAAAAATTCAGGGAAATGGTTTCCCGTCTGCTCGTATGGTTCCCTATGGAAAAAGGCCATACAGGTGTGACGGCTTTTGCAGACTTGAATCCCAACTCAATTTTATAATAATTTGAACTGGAGGAATTAAATTGGCGATCCGTAACATTTTAACACAGGACCGGGACGGTGACTTCCTCGCAAAGACTTGCCGCCCGGTAGACAAATTCGACAGGCGTCTCGGTGAACTGCTTGATGATATGACTGAGACACTTCACACTGCCGACGGTGTCGGCCTTGCAGCAATTCAGGTTGGCATTCTGCGCCGTGTTGTTGTGATTGATACCTATGACGGAACAGGGGTGCGTGAGCTTGTCAACCCCGCTATCCTTGAATCCGACGGAGAGCAGGAGAGCATGGAAGGCTGCCTTTCTGTGCCCGGGAAATGGGGAATTACAAAACGCCCCAAGCATGTTCGGGTGCGTGCGCAAGACAGAAACGGAAAAACTTTTGAATATGATGGCGAGGATTTGCTTGCTACGGTTTCCTGCCATGAAATTGATCATCTGGACGGTCACCTTTTCCTCAGCCATGTTATCCGGATGCTGACGGATGAAGAAGTTGAAAAGATGTCCGCTCCGACAGAAACGGAGAGAAAATGAATGCGCGTTGTTTTTATGGGAACGCCGGAGTTCGCGGTTCCACCATTGCTTGCCCTTGTTAGCGCTGGCCATGAAGTTGCGGCTGCTTTCACTCAGCCGGATAAACCTCAGGGCCGGAAAATGCTGCTTGTCCCGCCACCGGTAAAAAAAGCAGCTGGAAAAGCGGGCATCACCGTATTTCAGCCGACTTCTCTGAAGAGCACAGCGGAAGCGGAATGCATTGCGGCCCTGAAACCGGATGTCATTGTCGTTGCGGCTTATAAGAAAATTCTTCCAAAAGCGATCCTTGATATTCCAAAATACGGCTGCATCAATGTCCATGCATCGCTCCTGCCAAAATACCGCGGTGCATCACCCGTTCAGGCTGCAATTTTGAATGGGGATGCTGAAACCGGTGTTACTACCATGATGATGGGGGAAGCCTGTGATGAAGGGGATATCCTCTTTGAGCGCGCAACACCCATTGGTCCAGAGGAGACAACTCCGGAACTGACAGAGCGGCTTTCCCACTTTGGGGCGGATTTGCTGATCCGCACACTTGCAGCAGTAAAAAATGGGACAGTAATGCCCCAAAAACAGGACAGCAGCAGGGCAACTTATGTTTCTCTGATTTCAAAAAAGATGTCCCCGATTGACTGGAACCGCCCTGCACAGGAAATTCATAACCAAGTCCGCGGCCTGTATCCATGGCCGGCGGCAAGTGCGGTGGTTTCCGGTCATCGGATAAAAATTTACCGTTCGCGTCTTGCCGCGGAGGAAAGCGGGGAACCGGGCTTTATTTTCCCTCAGAGGGATGGTTTTGCTGTCTGCTGCGGCGGAGGAACGGTTCTTGAACTGCTTGAAGTCCAGGCCGAGGGCGGCAGGCGCATGAGTGGCAGAGAGTTCCTCTGCGGCCATGCCGTACGCGGGCTGAAAATGGCCTGAAATCGCGGAGGTGATTTTTTAAAAATGGGACTTTATTACTTTGACTATACCTATTTCCTCTATATCGTCCCTGCCCTGATTGTAACCATGATTGCACAAATCCGTGTGAACTCGGCATTCCGCCGCTATTCCCGTGTCCCAACGATGCGTGGCCTGACGGGCGCGCAGGCAGCGGATGCCGTGGCACGCTTTGGCGGTGCTTCAGTGACCATCCGCTCTATTCCGGGAAGCCTAACGGACAATTTCGACCCGAGGGGCGGTGTAATCAGCCTTTCGCGGGATGTGTATGGTTCTACTTCCATTGCGGCAGTCGGGGTGGCGGCGCATGAGGCCGGACACTCAATTCAGGATGCCGTCGGCTATCTGCCAAACCGGATTCGCACTGCTTTGGTACCTGTCACGAATTTTGGCTCACGGCTTTCCATACCGCTTATCTTTATCGGCCTTTTGCTTCCGATTCAGTATGATTTTCTGGTAGATGTGGGGATTGCCCTTTATGGCCTTATTGTTCTGTTTGAACTTGCTACACTCCCAGTTGAAATCAACGCAAGCCGCCGCGCGGTCACAGCCCTGAGCGAAACGGGAATCCTTGCGCCGGACGAGCTGGATGGGGCAAAACAAGTCCTTATGGCTGCGGCAATGACCTACCTTGCCGCAACCTTCGCGTCGCTGCTTTACCTGCTGCGCTTTCTGGCTCTTGCAGGCAACCGGCGCGGACGGAACTGATGGCGGGCGCACGCTCGGCCGCGCTGAAAGCGCTGCTTCATGTAGAGACGGGGAAAGGCTACTCAAACCTTGTGCTGGATTCCGTCCTCAACGCGGCTTCGCTTTCTCCGCTTGACCGGTCCCTTACTGCGGCAATTTTTTATGGTGTCCTGGAACGGCGCATTGCGCTTGACTATATTCTTGGTTTCTACTCAAAAAGGCCGGTTGAAAAGCTTTCCCCTTCTGTGCGGGAAATCCTGAGGATGGGGGCGTACCAAATCCGGTACCTTACAAAAATCCCACCTTCCGCTGCGGTCAATGAAAGCGTCAAGCTTGCAAAGGAAAATGGTGCATTTCACGCAGCAGGATTTGTCAATGCCGTGCTCCGCAGTATGCTGCGGGAGCCAGAGAAAGTTAAACCCCCGGACCGCTCTGCAGAACCCCTTCTCTGGCGCAGTATCTTTTTTTCCTGCCCTGTGCCGCTGATTGAGTTCTGGCAGAAAAGCTACGGGAAGGAACTTACGGATTCAATCTTGAAAGGGGCAACGTCGCAGGCAGATGTTTTCCTGAGGGTGAATAATACCCGCATATCGGAGCAACAACTAATAGAAAGACTTCGCGGGGAAGGCATTGAGGCAGAGCCTGCCCCATGGCCGGAAGATGCACTCCGGGTGAAAAGCAATGCGGGAAATCTCCGCCGGACTTCTTGCTATGCAGAAGGGCTTTTCCATGTACAGGATATTTCTTCTCAGCTTTGCTGCCGGGCCCTTGCTCCTCAGCCAGGAGAACATGTGCTGGATGTCTGCGCTGCACCCGGAGGCAAGACGTTTACCCTTGCGGAACGGATGGGGAACCGTGGCAGAGTGGACGCGTTTGACCTTTATCCGGCTCGTGTTGCGCTGATCCGGAAAGGCGCAGAACGGATGGGACTTTCCATTATCAGGGCTTTTGTCCGCGATGCTGCTGAGCCGAAAAAAAGCCCGCCGTCAGCTGAGAGTGTTCTGTGTGATGTTCCATGTTCCGGACTTGGTGTCATTCGCCGGAAGCCGGAAATCCGTTACAAATTTCCGGCAAGTATTGACAGTCTGCCGGATTTGCAGTACCGTATTCTTTGTAAATCCTCTGGCCTGGTAAAAGCGGGAGGAGTGCTCGTTTACTCCACCTGTACCTTGAATCCCGCAGAAAACGGAGATGTGGCGGAAAAATTCCGGGAAGAAAACAGAAATTTTCAACCACTTTCTCTGCACTTGCCGGAAGGTATTGCCCGTCGGTTCCAGGAACCTGAAAATCAGCTGACACTTTTTCCGTGCGCGGGCGGTTCGGACGGATTTTTCCTTTCAGCTTTCCGGAAAGAATAGGGTGATATTTTGAGCCAAATTGACATCAAATCCATGACGCCAGCCGAGCTGGATGTGCAGTTCCGCGAAGCCGGGTTGCCTGCTTATCATGCAAGGCAGGTTTACCGCTGGCTGGCCCGCGGGGTACACAGCTTCGATGAAATGTCTGATTTGCCGAAAGACCTGCGCAGGGAGCTTTCTGACAGATATTTCATTGCTTCGGCGGAAATTGAGCGGAAATACTGCTCAAAACTTGATGATACGGTCAAGTATCTTTTCCGTATGCCGGACGGGCAGCTTGTGGAAAGCGTCCTGATGCACTATGAGCATGGGCGTACTGTCTGCGTTTCTTCACAGGTGGGATGCAGGATGGGCTGTGTGTTCTGCGCAACAGGGAAAAGCGGTTATGCCCGTAACCTTGCTGCGTCTGAAATTCTTTCACAGGTACAGGCCGCCCAAAAGGATGCCGGAGTCCGCATTTCCAACATTGTGCTGATGGGAATGGGCGAACCGCTTGACAACTATGAAAATGTCCTGCGATTCCTCGACCTTGTTTCTTCGGAAGAGGGAATGAATGTTGGAATGCGTCATATCTCACTTTCCACCTGCGGGATTGTAAATAGAATCTACGACCTCGCGGAGAAAAAATATCAGCTTACCCTGTCTGTCTCGCTCCATGCCCCCAATGATGAAATCCGTTCACGGCTGATGCCTGTGAACCGGCGCTGGGGGATTGAGGAGCTTCTGACGGCTTGCCGGTATTATCAGAGCCGAACCGGACGCCGCATTTCATTTGAATACGCCATGATCGGCGGGGTAAACGACAACCGCGACTGTGCGCGGGAGCTTGCCCGGCGGCTACGCGGCATTATGTGCCATGTAAACCTCATCCCGGTTAACAGTGTAAAAGGTTTACCTTTCCGGAAGAGCACCCCCGCGGCAATGCAGCAATTTTTGAGGACACTTGCTGCGGCGGGAGTTAACGCCACGGTTCGCAGGACTCTCGGCGCCGATATTGACGCTTCCTGCGGCCAACTAAGGCGCAGATATATGGGGGAGACCGTCCATGATTAAGGTGTTCAGCAAAAGTGACATCGGCTTGGTTCGGAAGTCCAATGAAGACGCATGTCGGTGCGGCATCTTTTCGCACCATGCTGCATGGGCTGTTGTCTGTGACGGCATGGGGGGTGTTAAAGGAGGAAATGTTGCCAGCAGCATTGCTGTGGAGAAAATTTCCGAAACACTTCTCACAGGCTACCATGAAGGTATGGACAGTGAGGCAATCCGCAGCTTGATTGCCATGGCAATTTCAAATGCCAACCGATCGGTTCATCAGGTAGCAGGCAGTAATTCCAGCCTTGCAGGAATGGGAACTACCGTAGTTACGGCGATTGTTTCGGACGCCGTCATTCATGTTGCCCACGCAGGCGACAGCAGGGCTTACCTTTTATCGGACGGTGAAATTCGCCAACTGACAACTGACCATTCTATGGTTCAGGAGATGGTGGAGAAAGGCGATATAACGGCCCAGCAGGCAAAGACACATCCTCAGAAGAACATCATTACGCGTGCGCTCGGCGTGGAAGTTTCCCTGCGGATTGATTACAGTGAAACGCCTGCGCCGAAGGGCGGCAGGCTTCTCATCTGTACCGATGGCCTGACCAATTATGTGGATGAAAGTAAAATTCTGGAACTTTCACAGGAGCTAAATGGAAATGAAATGACAGAAAAGCTTATTTCTCTTGCAAAAGAAGCAGGTGGAGGAGACAATATTACCGTCGTCGTTTTGGAAGATCAAGCCGGTTAAGGAGTTGATAACATGGATCAATATACGGGGAAACGCCTGGATGGGCGTTATGAACTCCACGAAGTCATTGGTGTAGGCGGAATGGCAGTGGTTTACCGTGCATATGACACCATTGATGACCGCACAGTTGCCGTGAAGATCCTCAAAGGCGAATATTCCCAGAATGCGGAGTTTCTCCGCCGTTTCCGCAATGAATCCAAGGCAATTGCAATGCTTTCCCATCCCAACATTGTGAAAGTCTATGATGTCAGCATTGGTGACCGCATTCAGTATATTGTTGAAGAGTATATTGACGGCATCACACTGAAAGAATACCTGGATCAGCAGAAGCAGATTAAGTGGAAAGAAGCAATCCACTTTGTTGTTCAGATTCTCCGAGCTTTGGAACATGCCCACAGTAAGGGGATTGTCCACCGTGACATTAAGCCGCAGAATATCATGCTGCTTCAGGATGGTACGATTAAGGTAACAGACTTTGGCATTGCACGCTTTTCTCACAATGAAACCCGCACCATGACGGAAAAGGCAATCGGATCAGTTTACTATATTGCACCGGAACAGGCGCGTGGCGATTACACCGACGAAAAAACGGACATTTATTCTGTTGGCGTCATGCTGTATGAGATGCTGACTGGACGGCTCCCCTTTGAGGCAGACAATGCGGTTTCCGTTGCTATCATGCAGCTTCAGACCGACCCGAAGCCCCTGCGGGAGATTGACCCTGCTATCCCGGAAGGCCTTGAGGAGATTACCCTGAAGGCCATGCAGAAGGATCCGGCTCAGCGCTACCAGTCGGCAGCAGAAATGCTGCGGGATATTGAAGAATTCCGCCGGAATCCCAGTGCGCGTTTCCAGTATAAATGTTTTATTGACGAGAAACCGACTAAATATATCGATGCGATTGATTCGGTAAAAAACACAGAGCAGCCGCTTTACAATGATAATTACAGTTATGTTGAAGAAGAAAACCGCATGCCGCGGAAAAAGAAAAAACCGGTGGCTGTGCTTGTCATTGCAGGAATTGCGGCAGCATTCCTAATTGCGCTTGTTGCACTTGGCGTTATGGCTTTCCAGAAAAAGCAGAGCCAAGCACCAAAAGATATCCCAATGCCGAGTTATGTTGGAAAGAGCTATTCTGAAGTAGTCAGTACTGTCAGTTCTCCCTACTCCTTCACGTTCCACAAAGAGGAGAAAAGTGATTCCGACCATGCTGCAGGCATCATTATTAACCAGACACCCAAAGCTGGCCAAACAGTGAAATCTAACGCTGATGTAACACTGATTGTCAGTAAAGGCGGTGAACCAATACAGGTTCCCGATATTTCTAACAAGACGCAGGACGATGCGGTTAAAGCGCTGGAAAGCCTTGGCCTGGTGCCAAAGGTTAATGCTGTTGTAGACGATGATGTTTCTCAGGGCAATGTTGTCAGCACAGACCCCGCGGCCGGGACTCAGGTCGCGAAAGGCTCGGAAATCAAGGTCTATGTCAGTTCCGGAAAGCTGGACCAGACGATTGCCGTGCCGGATGTTGCCGGCCGTTCAGATTCGGACGCTGAAGCAAAAATTATTGCCGCTGGCCTTACGGTCGGAAGCAAGACCTATCAAAATGATACCGGCAAGACAAAAGATACCGTGATTTCCACCGACCCCCTCAATGGTGTCAAGGTCGCGAAAGGCACAAAAGTCAATCTTATCCTGAGTTCCGGCGAAGTCACCCCGAAGACTTTCGAGGTCTATGTTGACCTGCCGAAGAATGTCAACGAGAAGATTATTATGAGATGCTATATTGATGGCGCTTTCGACAACAAACCGCAGACTGTCAATCCATCATATAATAATGGAATGCAAACCCTTACGTTTAGTGGTATAACGAAGACGTGCAAGCTTACCGTGACGCTGGACAACGGCAACAATAAAGAGCAGAAATACCGAGTATACACCCTCAATTTTGATACGGGACAAACCGAGAGAATCACATCCGAGGATGGAACTTATACCCCTGCCAAACCGAAATCCAATGGACAGCAGCCAAACGGCGGCGGCCAAGGGGCAGGAGACTGAGATTATGAATCAAGAACTGCGTCGGGGGCTGATTTTAAAAGGAATTGACGGCTTCTATTATGTAGAAACTCCGCAGGGCATTGTGGAATGCCGGGCACGCGGAATTTTCCGCAGGCTTGGCATGACGCCTCTGGCCGGAGACCATGTGCAAATCCGTATTTTCCAGAATGGAGACGGCGCAGTGGAGCAAATCCTTCCGCGCCGGAATTCTCTTTTTCGCCCGCCCGTCGCAAATATTGACCAGCTTACAGTGGTCGTTTCCACCTGTGAGCCATCCCCCAATCTGTTTTTGACTGACAGAATACTGGTCGGCGCGGAAGCCGCAGGAATTGAGCCATTCCTTGTATTTTCTAAAATGGACTTGAAGAGCGCGGACGTGCTTTGCGGGATTTACCGGAACAGCGGGGTCCGCTTCTTCTGTATTTCCGCGCTGCATGGGGAAGGCACAGAGAGTGTGAAGTCAATACTGGCTGGAAAAATCACTGCATTTACAGGCAATTCCGGCGCAGGAAAATCAACGCTCCTCAATGCCATGTTTGGAGGGCTGTACCTTCAGACGGGCGAAATCAGCAGGAAGCTCGGCCGCGGCCGTCACACAACGCGGCAGGTAGAACTTTATTCCATTGGCAGCGGTGGCTATGTTGTGGATACGCCGGGCTTCTCTTCTTTGGGCAGCGCCTTATCCGACGCTGTTACGCTGGAGAACCTGCCGCTTTGTTTCCGCGAATTCCGCCCTTATCTTGGCTCCTGCCGCTTTGCTTCCTGTTCCCATACATGTGAGAAGGGCTGTGCTGTTCTGGAAGCAGTGCAGGAGGGGAAGATCAGCCACTCGCGCCATGAAAGTTATACTGAAATGTACCGGGAGATGAAAGAAAAAAAGCCATGGATGAAGAAAGAAAAATCTGTGTAGTTATCGGTTCTGTTCCCGTTGAACGGGATGCTTTCCGGAATCTTGACCGCGCAGTCAGTTACATTGTTTGCGCCGACGGTGGTTATGACAATGCAGTGCGGTGCGGGATAATTCCGGATTTGCTGATTGGTGATTTTGACTCCGTTCAGACAGGACTGCCGGAAAATGTGGAGACTCTCCGCCTCAAGGTGGAGAAAGATGACACCGACACATTTGCAGCCGTTAAGGAATGTATCCGCCGCGGATACCGTTGCTTTGAGCTTTACGGTGTGCTGGGAGGCGCACGCATGGATCACTCTTATGCAAGCCTCTGCGTGTTGCAGTACCTTGCTTCACAGGGCTGTCGGGCCGTGGTTATGGATGGAAGCCGCCGCGTCTTTCTGCTGAATGGGGGCCGCCTGACGCTCAGCGGCATGAAAGGGAGGACAGTCTCTGTTTTCCCGTTTGGCTGTGCATCGTGTGAAGTCAGCTATAAGGGCATGAAATATCCTCTGGAGGCTGCTGTGCTCGAATCCGAGATTCCTCTTGGGGCAAGCAACCTGATTGTGGAAGACACGGCACAGATTACGGTTCAAAGCGGCAATGCGATTGTATTTGTTGAACGTTGACTTTTTTATTCACACCTTTCTTCTATCCCGTATATTATATTACTAAACTCAGGTCGGAGAAAGGGCGGTGAGCGCTTAATGTGGGAACATCAGCGGTGCCAGAGCTGCGGGGGGCCTTCTTGGCCGCGTTATTGCATCGCATTTGGAATCGGTCTGGCGCTTTCCTGCTTTTGTCCGGTAGGGTTTATCATGTTCATCCTGGCAGTGCTTTTGGTGGCTCTGGGTGTTGCGCTGCTCAAACGGTGTTGAACACACATACTTATACGGGAGGCCTGCATTATGAAGATCGTTGTTGTTAAAAGCTCAAAGTTCTGGAGTTTTTTGCTTCGCAAAATGTTTCATATTCCAAAAGAACAATAAAGTAAAAAATAACTGGCTGCGTGGGGCGGTTTTACAAGAACCGTCCCACGCTTTTTTTGTATGTCCGTCATAAACCGGAGACATCCCGAATACCATTTCTTAGAACACAGAAGAAAAGGAGAGACCTTTATGGACTATATGCTTGAGCGGGAGAAGATTGCCGCCGCGGAAACGGTATACGACGGCTGTCAGGAACAGCCGGTCGACCTTGACGTCAATCTTCCTGACTACTGCCCGGATATCCAGCGAATCCTGAAGTGCCAGATTTACCCGAAGATCTCTTCACGCAGTATTGCAGGGGACCGCCTGATGCTGGACGGAAGCTACAACGTAAAGATCTTCTACCTTGCACCGGAAGGGAATAATGTCCGGTTCTTTGAGACCAACGATTCCTATTCGGTGGAAATTGCCCTCAAACAGCAGGCGGACAACGCTCTGATCTTTGCTTCCCCGCGCGTGGAATATGTCAACTGCCGCGCTTCCGGCCCGCGCAGGCTGAATGTGCACGGGTCTTTTTCCCTTTGTGCGCGCGTTGTCACTGCCGGGCAGGATGAGGCGGTCAGCAATATTGCGGGGGACGATGTGGAACAGCTGAAAACAACGGCAAATATCAGTGAGATTGCCGGGTTTTCCCAGCAGCAGTTTAGCGTTGATGAAGTGCTGGAACTTGGCAAGGAAAAACCGGCTGCCGACAGTATCGTCCGTGTGCAGGCTTTTGCGGAGCTTCAGGATTGCAAGGTTACTGCGGGGAAGGCAATGACGAAAGGGGAAGTCTATGTAAAATTCTTGTATTTGTCGACCGGGGAAACAGGTTCTCTGGAAACTATGGAGTATTCCATTCCGTTTACGCAGATGCTTGACTGCGACGGCGTAACAGAAGACTGCCTGTGCTCCGTCCACTTTATGGTGGCGGGCGTTGAAACACAAATCAAGAGCGATTACTCCGGAGACAGCACTTATTTTGACACTCAGGTGAAAATCCATGCAACCGTAGAAGCCTACCGGAAAACAGAAGTAACTTTTGTAAATGACGCCTTCTCAAAGCTGTATGACCTGAATATCACGGCAAAGCAGAAAACAATCGAAAGCCTCTCGGAATCTGCCTCGGATACCCTTGTTCACCGCAGTGAAATTGGCGTGGAAGACCATACAGTTTCAAAAGTCATTGATGTTTGGAGTGAGATGGCAAATGCGGCTGCAAGTGTGGAAAGCAGCAAGATTACCATGAAAGGGAAGTACAGCCTCTGTGTGCTTGCCCAGGATGAAAAGGGGTTACCATTTTATTTTGAACGGCTGATTGACTTTGAGCACCAGATTCCGTCATCCTCGACGGGAGACCTGAAATGCACCGCCAATGTGATAACCGGAGGTATCAGTTACCGGATTGTCGACAAAGGGCTTGAAGTTAAAACAGAGCTTCATATCAGTGCTGAAGTTATGCAGCGCATTACCTATAAGGCAATTACCGAAGTTACAGCGGATGAAACGAAGCCTGTGGCGCGTGATGCCTCTACATCGCTCTGCCTTTATTATGCCGATGCGGGCGAAAGCGTCTGGAATATTGCCCGGGAATACCGCACTTCTGTTGAAGCAGTGCGTACCGAGAACGGGATTTCCGGTGCCGTCGTGGAGAACCAGGGAATGCTGATGATTCCCATGTGATGTGGTCCGGTAAATCCACCGGCCGGTTGCACGGCTGAAATTTCTCTGCCTGAGGGGGAGGTAAAATGGAAGAACACAATATTTACCGGGATATTTCCGAGCGCACAAACGGGGATATTTATATTGGTGTTGTTGGCCCGGTCAGAACGGGAAAATCCACTTTTATAAAAAAATTCATGGACGCCGTTGTAATTCCCAATATGGAGGCCAATTACAGGCGCGACCGGGCAATTGACGAAATGCCGCAGTCTGCCGCAGGCCGCACAATTATGACAACCGAGCCGAAATTCATTCCGGAAAAAGCTGTCACCGTCCATATTGGCGAAAATGCTACCTTTTCCGTGCGCCTGATTGACTGCGTGGGATATATTGTCCCAAGTGCGCTGGGATATATTGAGAACGACAATCCGCGCATGGTGATGACACCATGGTACAAGGAACCAATTCCGTTCAATATGGCGGCGGAAATTGGTACCAAAAAAGTAATTACCGAGCACTCCACCATTGGCCTTCTTGTGACAACAGACGGCAGCATCAGCGATATTCCCCGTGACGAATATGCAGAAGCAGAGGAACGGGTTGTCGACGAGCTGAAAAAAATCAACAAACCGTTCATCGTCCTTGTCAACTGTGTTGATCCGACAACCGATGAGGTTGCTGCCCTTTGCAAACAGCTTCAGGAAAAGTATGGTGTACCGGTGATGCCTGTTAACTGCCTGAACATGGAAGAGGAACAAATTCGTGATGTCCTGTCTAAAGTCCTGTTCGAGTTCCCGGTGCGCGAGATCCGTGTGGAAATGCCCCGCTGGATTTCTTCACTGGAAAAGGATCACTGGCTCCGTTCTTCGGTTTTCACCTGTATCCGCCAGTCTGCCGCGAAGGTGTTTAAAATCCGTGACGTGGAGAATATTGTAACCGGCATGAAAAACTGTGAATTTGTACAGAATGCAAAAACGGTTTCCGTTGATCTCGGCACCGGCCGTGCAAGAGTTTCAATCATTTTGAATCATGACTTGTTTTACAAGGTCCTTGGTGAAAAAACCGGGCTGGAAATAAACGACGAGGGCAGCCTGATGGACTGCATGCTTAAGATGGCCGAGATGAAAAAGACCTACGACAAAGTCGATGCAGCTTACCGGGATGCAGAAGAAACCGGCTATGGTATTGTAATGCCGGATGTTGACGAACTGACACTTGATGAACCGGAGGTTATCCACCAGGGTGGGCGCTATGGAATCCGGCTCAGAGCCGCGGCACCGTCTATCCATATGATGAAGACGCGCATTACAACCGAAATCACACCGATTGTTGGTTCTGAAAAGCAGTCGCAGGATTTGATTGACTACATTCTCAAAGAATTTGAGTCAAACCCTTCGCAGATATGGGAATCCAATGTCTTTGGGAAGAGCCTGCATGAGCTGGTGAATGACGGTATCCACTCAAAACTTCAGCGGATGCCGGACGATGCACGGGAGAAGGTGCGAGAGACAGTAGAGCGGATTATCAATGAAGGCTGTAATGGATTGATTTGCATTATCCTTTGACGCAAGAAGGAAAGCCGGACGGGAACAGAACCGTCCGGCTTTCCTTGCATGATATCGGAATGTAGGGTGATATGGCTGAAATAAGCTCAATTTTTTCTGCGGAGACAGGTTGGCTTGCTGCAAAGAGAAAGGCACAGGCATACAGTCTTATAATGCCTGTGCCAGAGCCAAAAATACGCGAAAAATTTTCTATTTTGGTGGAAAAGCGGAAACAATCTGTTTTTCACAGCCCTCCGGGGAATAGACGAATTGGTCGATATGATTGCCGGAAAAAAAGTATTTTGGCGGTGCGGGCCGGTAGTCAAAGTCAAAAGTATCAATAATCACAAGCTTTACCTTCATGCGTGCAGGCAGTATGCTTTTGATATAAACACTCGCTTGCTGGCCTGGCTTGACACCCTCTTTGACTTCTGCAAGGCCTGCAAGATTTGGTGCCAGTTCTATGAAAATCCCATACGGTTCAACAGAGCGGACGATGCCGGCAACAGTTTCACCAGCGGAAAACTGGGCAGCATTTTCTTCCCATGTGCCAAGCAGTTCCTTATGGCTCAGCGTAATGCGCCCATTCTCAATCGTTTTAGTGATGGCTCGGATATCCATACCTACAGAAAATCTTTCCCGCGGGTGCTCGATCCGCGAGACAGAGATGGAATCAATGGGAAGGAGTGCAACAACGCCGCATCCGACATCGGCAAATGCGCCGAAGCTTTCCAGATGGGTAATCCGTGCGTTGATTACATCCCCGGACTTCAGCAGAGAGATGTATTCCCGGCGGCACTTTTCCTGAGCGGCACGGCGCGAAAGGACAGCAACGGTTGCGCCGTTTTCTCCTTTTTCAAATCCTGTCACAAGAAAGCATACCGGATGATTAACGCGGGAAATTATGGCAATGTCCCGCACGGTTCCTTCTTTGATACCCACTGCACCTTCTTCACGCGGGATGATCCCTTTCATGCAGCCTAAGTCCACCCAAAGATTGTGGGCACTGTCACAGACAATGGCACGGGCTTCCAGAATCCGCTCTTCCCGGCATGCGTCGTTGAGTGTTGAATAACTTTGCAGCGCAGCACGATTTTCCGGTGTATCCATGTTCCACCCTTCCGGGTTGTATTCAAACATCGTGTTCCCTCCTCTTTCTCTTCGCTCATCTATATGCGTCGGGAAGAACTGTAATTCTTTCTGTACGCATTTAATTGAGTTAAAATGCTTGTTTTTCCTAAAAAAAGCAAAAAAGGCTCTTGACATTCCGGGAAAGGCCGTGTTATAATACTGCCAATATAGAGAAAGCTATGAAGAGAAAAGTACACTGCGGGATACGGTCCAGAGAGCTTCGGTTGATGAAAAGGAGCACGGAAGACACAGTGGAAAATGGTCTTGGAGCTGCGTTGCCGACTGCGTTTCTGCGCACAGGCCGCGATGGGAGCGCCCATTACTGCGCCGGGGTATGAAGTAAAGTACCTAGTGAGGCCTGTTCTGTGAAGGGCAGGCAAATTAAGGTGGTAACACGAGAGCAAAGCGCTGTCGTCCTTAAAAAGGATGGCAGTGCTTTTTTAATGCAGATTTTACCTGAGGAGGCCAGACTGTGAGCGAAAGCGCAAGCGAGAAGGAAATTATACGGATTGAAAACTTAAGCAAGGTCTATCATGGCGCTGCGGGCGAAGTGGTCGCGCTGAAAGATATTAACCTTTCCATCCGTGAAGGTGAAATCTTTGGGATTATTGGCTTGAGCGGGGCCGGAAAAAGTACGCTGGTGCGCTGTGTGAATTATCTTGAGAGGCCGACTTCCGGTCGTGTGATTATCGAAGGAAATGACCTTTCTGCTCTCAGCAACCGGGAGCTGCTGAGAGCCCGCCAGAAAATCGGCATGATTTTTCAGGAGTTCAACCTGCTCTCCCAGCGCAACGCCATGGGAAATGTCTGTTATCCAATGGAAATTGCCGGTGTATCGCGCGCAGATGCGAAGAAGAGAGCGCTTGAGCTTCTCAATATGGTTGGCCTTTCCAATCGGGCGAAAGCATACCCTTCCCAGATGTCCGGTGGGCAGAAGCAGCGCGTTGCGATTGCCCGTGCGCTTGCCATGAATCCGAAGGTCCTTCTCTGTGATGAGGCTACGAGCGCTCTGGATCCAACAACAACACAGTCTATTCTGGAACTGCTTCAGGACATAAACCACCGGCTTGGCGTGACAATTCTCATTGTGACACATGAAATGCGCGTGATTGAGCAGATTTGCCAGAGGGTAGCCGTAATTGACCAAAGCCATATTGTTGAGATGGGGGACGTAAAGGAAATCTTCGTCCATCCTCAGTCCACCATTGCAAAACAGCTTATTTTCCCTCAGGGGCAAGTGCCAACCAGCATTGCCGGAAACAGCACCCTGCGCATTGTGTTCGATGGCATGTCAGCCTTAGAACCAATCATTTCAAAAATGGTTCTGGAATGCCATATTACCGTGAATATCCTTTATGCCCATACCAAAGTAGTTGAAGGCAAAACCTTTGGCCAGATGGTTATCCGGCTACCTGAAGATCAGACGTCTGTTGCCCGCATAAAGGCCTACTTGAATGACCGTAAGATTTACTATAAGGAGGAACCGCTCCATGAATGAGTATCTTTCTTCAGCATTCAGCACTGCCATGCTGGGAGAGTATGGGAATGGTTTGCTGGTTACACTTTATTTTGTAATTCTTTGTACCTTGGTTTCCTATTTAATTGGCATTCCGGCCGGTGTAATCCTCTGTGTGTCCGATAAAGATGGCATTCATCCGAATGCACCGCTGAATAAAACGCTCGGGCTGGTTGTCAATATTCTGCGTTCCATTCCATTTGTTATCCTGCTTGTCCTTGTGCTGCCTCTTACCAAAGCATTGATTGGGACTAAGGTAGGAGACAATGCGTTTCTTGTGCCTCTGATTATTTCCGCTGCGCCGTTTGTAGCGCGCATGGTGGAGTCTTCCCTGAAGGAAGTCAGCCATGGCGTCATTGAGGCAGCACAGTCCATGGGCAGTACAAACTGGCAGATTATCACTAAAGTGATGATCCCGGAGGCAAAACCTTCCCTTCTTGTGGGAGCCGCCATTTCAATTACTACGATTCTCGGCTATACTCCCCTTGCAACACTTGTGGGCGGTGGTGGCCTTGGTGCCATTGCAGTTCAGTATGGGCTCTACCGCTTTCAGAATGATATCATGTACGTTTCTTCCATCCTGATGGTTATCCTTGTCCAGATTATGCAGGAAGTTGGCATGAAATTGGCAAGGTCATCTGACAAGCGTGCCAGATAGTTTCCTGTATGATTTAACCAGTAGATTCTTTTGAAAAGGAGAGATTCCCAATGAAAAAATTTGTATCTGTTCTGCTTGCTTCCTCCCTGCTTCTGCTGAGTCTTGCCGGCTGCAAAAACTCATCCTCTGAGAGTAAGACCATCACAGTTGGAGCCAGTGCCACGCCCCATGCCGAAATTCTAAAAGCTGTCAAACCAATTCTTGCAAAGGAAGGCTATACGCTGAATATCAAGATCTATGACGACTATGTCCTGCCCAACACCGCCACGGAGGACGGAGAACTGGATGCCAATTATTTTCAGCACAAGCCGTACCTTGACTCTTTTAACGAAAAAAACAATACACACCTGGTAAGTGTTGCTGCAATTCATTATGAGCCTTATGGAATTTATGCCGGCACGTCTTCTTCCCTTACCAATGTGCCGGATGGCGCAAAGATTGCCGTGCCCAATGATCCTTCCAACGAAGCCCGTGCGCTCCAGCTTCTGGCAGCGCAGAAACTGATTACCATTAAAGACGGTGCCGGACTTTCCGCGACCAAAAAGGACATTTCTGCAAATCCCCATCACTATGACGTCGTTGAAATGGATGCAGCCGTAATCCCGAAAAGCCTTGACTCTGTGGCACTTGCAGTTATCAATGGCAACTATGCAATCGGTGCTGGTCTAAAAGTCAGTCAGGCCCTTGCAACAGAAGACAAAAACTCCGAAGCTGCAAAAACCTATGCCAATATTATCGCTGTGAAGCAGGGCAATGAAAACAAGCCCGCCATCAAAGCGCTGGTTAAGGCTCTACAAAGTCAGGAGGTTAAGGATTATATTACTAAAACTTATGATGGAGCAGTCGTAGCAGTTTTTTAACCGTACGGTTATTGTTCAAAACAGGGAGGGCGCAGTTCCTATTGGCTGCACCCTCCCTGTTTTGGCCGGGACTTAGAAATAAGTTGCTCCATCTAGGCTGGATGTGTCAATAATATCTTTATCATACTTTTTCCGGTCGAGCGGTATGGCTTTCTGGATTTTATCGATAACTTGCTGAACGGTTGTAATGGCAGGAGAAGCAGCAAGGTTATAATCAGAATGGACGCCGATGCGGAGACCTGCTATTTTATCACAAATGAATCTTTAAATAAAAACTGGAAGCGCTTTCTATTTGAGAGGAGTGCACGGTTTAGCCTGCTTTCTGATTCTCAGTGTCCGTAGATAATCTTTCTGTCTGCTACTCAGGCGGAAACTCTCAATAGCCTTCTGAATTGTCTTGTTGTGTGTCCACCGGTCCAGTTTCCGGTTCTCAAGATATGGGAGTGCTGCATCATACTGCTTTGCAAGCGCTGTTGCGAAGTACCAGGCAATCATGGTATTGACATAGTATTCCTGAGACTGGATGCCCGCGACAAGGTCCAGCATCTCCGGTTGAAAATCCGCATCAAGGTAAAATTCCATCAGCATTCCAATCCCAAAGCGAACAGCATAGGGATATGGCGAATTCATCCACTCCCTGATTTTTCCATAGAGTTCCAGCCGATGATTTGAGAATACTTCTGGCTTCATCGTGTCACAGGTTGCCCAGTTGTCGATGTAGGGAAGAAAAGTGTCAACGGAGCGGACTGCCAGCCCAAAATCCTTGATTTTTTCGATTAAAAAAGCATGCAGATTATTTTCTTCATAGTACCGGTGCGGGAGAATCCTGAGAAATTCCATGGCCTCCTCCGGCAGCTTTAATAATTCCGCAGCGTATTTCCTCAGCGCCGGAATACGTACGCCAATAACGGTTTCCGGCTTCACAGTTGGCATCAGCTTAATCTGAAAGGCTTGATATTTTTTATCCTGCATCATAAACAAATGCTTTTGCACTTCGTCTTCCATGCTTTTCATCTTTCAGTACTCCTAAAACCTTTGAAATTTTAAATCCTTTAACGCAAAACATGCGCGTTAAGCGCAATCTTTTTCAAATAGGAAACTTGTTGCGCCTGTCTATGAAAATCAGCTCAGCATGGAAAGAAAGATTTTCTCTGCGGCTTTAGCATTGTCCCCAACCGCAACAAGCACATATCGCCCCGAGCGGGTGAGATGGTAATTTTTTAACAAGTTATACTGCCCAGGGCTTAGATCCTGAAAACTTTTCGCTTTCATGCTGATATGCTTACTGACGGTGTTCTGAAGGGCGCTGTATTTTGAGGTATCCTTCAGCAAAAAGCAGCAGAGTTCCTCCGCACTTTCTGAGGATTTGCTGATATAAACCGAGCAGGAGGAGATAACCCCATCCGGAATGTCATAGTGTTTGGGGACCTGGCTGTCATCGACTTTCACAAGGCTGCCATATTTTACTTTCCCGATGATATTGTGGCAGATTTGCTCCGGCGTGTAATTTGTCGCATTGCTCTCCACATGCCGTAAGAAAAAAAGCCCTGCTGTGAAAAGAAGGATTGCACAGGCGAGGATGGCAATGGCAAATATGAACTGTTTCTTATTCCAAAAAGTTGCCTTTGCCATTTCTATTTCCCCCTTCTGCTTGCATTATTATAATTGATAATTTATTCTATTTATATCTTACAATAATTGTGCGTTATTATGATTTCCTGCTTGGAATAATTCATACGCGTGCGCGGGGATTGGATTGCGACCAGCGTGGTAATGAAAAAGCACGGCAGAATTATTTTTCTGCCGTGCCAGAAGACAGTCAATGCCTTTAGATTGAAATACGGAGCGCAGTTGCATAGAGGTCTTTGTCGAAAACGCGCTTCATGTTCAGTGCCTCTGTAATGTCAAGGTCAACAATTTTTCCACCGCGCATCACAATGACACGGTTACTGCTGCCTTCATACAGGAGCTTAGCTGCCAGAGCACCCATCTGGCTGCCGACAACACGGTCGCGCAAAGTGGGGGAACCACCGCGTTGCACATGCCCGAGAACTGTTGCACGAGTCTCAATACCAGTCGCCTTTTCAATTTTTTCAGCTAGCTGTTCAACACCGCCAACGCCTTCGGCGACAACAATAATGAAGTGCATTTTTCCGGTCTTCTGTGTCAAAGTCATGCGGTCAACAATATCGTGCTGAAAATCATATGGAATTTCAGGAACAAGGATGCTTGTTGCACCAACAGCAATCCCTGTCTCAAGGGCAATGTCACCGCAACGGCGGCCCATGACCTGTACAACGCTGCAACGGTCATGGGATTCCATGGTGTCACGCAGCCGGTCAACCATCTCTACGGCCGTGTTCAGGGCAGTGTCAAAGCCAATTGTATATTCACTGGCAGCAATATCATTATCAATTGTGCCGGGAATACCGATACAGGGAATCCCAGCCCCTGTCAAGTCTCTTGCTCCGCGGAATGAGCCGTCGCCGCCGATAACGACAACACCGTTCACTCCCATTTTGCGGCAGTTTTCCGCTGCTTTCTGCACTCCTTCCGGTGTGTTGAACTCCGGGCTGCGGGCTGTGTAAAGAATTGTCCCGCCGCGGTGGATAATGTCGGAAACGGAACGAAGGTTCATCTCAACAACTTCGCCGCTCAGAAGCCCATTGTAGCCGTGCTGAACGCCGAGGACGCGCATCCCATAAGAAATACCGGCCCTTACAACAGCGCGGATGGCTGCATTCATACCCGGTGCGTCGCCACCGCTTGTAAGAACAGCTATGGATTTTGCCATTTATTTTCCCTCCAGTTAAAATCGGAATCCATGGTAGCACCACAATCAAAGCAGAACTCTATCCATGGATATTATCCTCATATTCACTTCTATTATAATCGAAACAGTAAAACTGTTACAAGTGCTAAATATGGAAAAAATGACCGCAAATATAGATTATTGTTGTATGCTGTCAACAACTGCAACATTTTTGTCTCCCAGGATCCGCTTTAGTTCCCGAATCAGCACATCATTCAGGCTGACGCGCATAGACGCCGGTGCAGCCATCAATTTTTTCACATCGGTAAAATAAATGTAAAGCGGTGTTGCCCCGTCAAAGACCGCAATATCTTTCATTGCTTTCAGGTAAAGCGGATCACTCTGATTTTTCACTTTCAGGTACAGTCCAGGCCGGCTGGAGCGGTGGACTTCCAGCTTTCCGTCAGGTGAAGGCGCATTTTCCAGTTGCTGACAGATAAGCTCGGCGTCATTTTCGTCGCGCAGGCTGATGCGTGCTTTGGCCTTGATAATTTTACCCTCCGTCACCAATTCCGAAAACTCTGTAAGGGTTTTCGGAAAGACGAGCATCTGAATTGAGCCGAAAAGGTCTTCCAGTGTGACAAAAGCCATGGTGCTGTTGCTTTTTGTGACTTTCAGCCGGACTTTTGTAATAATTCCTAAGACAGTTACGGTGCTGCCGTCGCGCAGATTTCCGTTTTCCTCTTTTGCTTCTTCGAGGATATCCCCAATCCGGACTGCATCCAGCTTTTTGTAAAGGCCCACATAGGCCGCCATGGGATGGCCGGAAAGGTACATGCCGGTGACCTCTTTTTCCATGCTGAGCTTATCGGAATTTGAGAGGTCGGACATTGGTGCAATTTTGAACTCCTCGTGGTCGGGCTGAATTGCAGTGTCGAAAAAACCAATTTGCCCTTCTAAGTTTTGCTTTTTGTCTTCTGCCAGGTAATTTAGGACAGACTCTGCACTGTTGAGCATTTGCCGGCGGTTCGGCCCGAGGTCATCCAGGGCCCCGGCTTTAACAAGGCTTTCCAGTGAACGACGGTTCAGCCCGTTATACATGCGACGGCAGAAATCAAAAAAAGTAGCAAAAGTGCCATTTTCTTTCCGCTCTTTTACCAGTGACTCAAGGAAACCTTTTCCCAGATTCCGGATAGCCAGCAGGCCGAATCGGATATTCTTGCCGGATACGGTAAAGCCCGCTCCGCTTTCATTCACATGGGGCGGAAGGACGCGGATGCCAAGCCGCAGGCATTCAGCAATATAGACTGAAAGCTTGTTTGTGTTGTCCAGAACGCTGGTAAGCAGCGCAGCCATATATTCGCGCGGGTAGTTGCACTTAAGCCATGCAGTCTGGTAACTTACTACGGCATAGGCGGCAGCATGGGATTTGTTGAAGGCGTAGGAGGCAAAATTTGCCATTTCACTGTAAATTGCCTCTGCAGTCTGCTCGTTGATACCGCGCCGGATACAGCCGTCTACAATGACTGTTCCGTCTTTGTCTGTCAGACCATGGATAAAAATATCTTTTTCACGCGCCATGACGTCCTTCTTTTTTTTTGCCATTGCGCGGCGGACGATATCGGCACGCCCAAGCGAATACCCTGCAAGCGTACGGAAAATCTGCATGACCTGCTCTTGGTAGACGATGCATCCGTTTGTGACGCTGAGGATGCCTTTCAGAAGCGGTGTACGGTAGGTCACTTTAGATGGGTTCCGACGGTTTTCAATATAGCGGGGAATGGATTCCATCGGGCCGGGGCGGTAAAGTGAAATTACGGCAATCAGGTCTTCAATGCTCTCCGGCCGAAGCTGCATGATAACACTTCGCATCCCACTGGATTCAAATTGAAACACGCCGTCTGTTGCACCGGATGTCAGCATATCGAAAACCTTTTTATCGTCCATGGGGATATTTTCAATGCGGAAATCCGGCTTTTGCTTGCAGACCATGTCCTGTGCACTGCGAATAACCGAAAGGTTCCTCAGGCCGAGAAAGTCCATTTTCAACAGTCCAAGCTCTTCAAGTGTCGTCATGGTATACTGCGTAACGACGGAGTCGCCGTTTTTTGCCAGCGGTACGTATTCTGCGACAGGCTTGTCCGTGATAACAACCCCTGCCGCATGGGTGGAAGCATTGCGCGGCATGCCTTCAAGCCGCCTTGCCATATCGATCAGCCGGTGGACCTGCGGGTCGGAGTCATAGCGGCTTTTCAGTTCTCTGGAAGCCTCCAGGGCTTTATCTAATGTAATGTCATGCTCATTCGGCACCAGCTTTGCAATCGCATCTACGGCAGCGTAGGGCATTGCCATTGCACGGCCGACGTCCCGGATGGAACCGCGTGCTGCCATTGTGCCAAATGTGACAATCTGTGCGACATGGTCGGCCCCGTACTTTTCCACCACATAGTCAATCATTTCTGGCCGGCGGTCATCGGCAAAGTCAATATCGAAATCCGGCATACTGACGCGCTCAGGATTCAGAAAGCGCTCAAACAGAAGATTGTAGCGGATTGGGTCAATGCCGGTGATGCCGATGCAATAGGCGGCAAGACTGCCTGCCCCTGAGCCTCGGCCAGGCCCAACGGGGATCCCAACCTCTTTCGCATGGCGAACAAAATCATGGACAATCAGGTAGTAGTTGACATATCCCATTTTTTCAATGGTAGCAAGCTCATATTCAAGCCGTTCCCGAATGGCTGCCGGGGGATTTTCGCCGTACTTTTCCCGCAGGCCTGCATAGCATTTCTTACGGAAATAGGCAACGTTGTTTTCCCCATTTGGGGTATCAAAGCGGGGCAGCTTTGTTTTGCCAAACTCAAAAGTGACGTTGCAGCGTTCGGCAATCTTTACCGTATTATCTGCCGCTTCCGGAATTTCCGGAAACAGCGCGCGCATTTCCTCTTCACTCTTGTAATAGAACTGGTCGCTTCCAAAGCCCATTGCGTTCTTGTCTTCAATGGTGTGATTTGTCTGAATGCAAAGCAGGATACGGTGCATTTCGCTGTCTTCCCGGCGGATATAGTGGCAGTCGTTGGTAACGACAAGCGGGATACCCGTTTCCCGGGAAATCCGAACGATGGAAGGGTTAATCCTTTTCTGCTCCGGAAGCCCGTGATCCTGAAGCTCCAGATAATAATTTCCGCGGCCAAAGATAGAGTCATAATGCAGGGCAGCAGCCTTTGCGCCGTCGTAGTCTCCGGCAGTCAGGTCGCGTGCCACTTCACCTGCAAGACATGCAGAAAGCGCAATCAGTCCTTCATGGTACTGTCCCAGCAGTTCAAAATCCACACGAGGCTTTGAGTAGAAGCCTTCTGTCCATGACTTTGAAACCATGGCAATCAGGTTCTGGTAGCCGGTGTTGTTTTCACAGAGAAGAACGAGGTGGCGGTTTTCAGAGTCCAGTTCATGCACGCGTCCGAAGCGTGTCCGAGGTGCGACGTACACTTCACAGCCGATAATCGGTTTAATGCCGTGGGCTTTTGCAGCTTTGTAGAAATCTACAGCCCCGTACATCACACCATGGTCGGTGATGGCTACGGCTTTGTCGCCGCGTGCTGCCGCTGTGTCAACGAGCTGCTGGATTCGGCAGGCACCATCCAGCAGGCTGTATTCACTGTGAACATGAAGATGGACAAACATACCCGTGCACGACCTTAATAACGAAATTATTTTTCTACCTTTAATTTTTCGGCATATTCCAGGATACGCTGTAGCCTGTGATGGACGCCTGAGCGGCTGAGCGGCGGAGAAAGGTGCTGGCCGAGGTCGCGCAGGGACATCTCTGGATAGCGCAGGCGCAGTGCGGCAAGAGGCTTTAAGTCTTTCGGCATTGCAGAAAGCTTGCCGCAACGCCTGATTTTTTTAATGGCGATTGATTCCTGCGCCGCTGCGGAAGCAGTCTTTTCAATATTTGCAGCTTCAAAATTCGTTTTGCGGTTTACTTCGTTGCGCAGATTTTTCAGCATCCGGACCTGCATAAGAGCCATTGCTGCTTCTGGCGCACCAATATAAGTAAGAAAGTCCGAAACATGTTCGCTGCCTTTCAGATAAACCACAAAAGCGCCTTTCCGGCGCGACACATGCGGCTCAAGGTCAAGTACCAGAATATCGCGGATTAGGGAAGAAAGGTCATTCGCAAGATTCATATATGGGACAGTGAACTCAAGCCGGTAACCGCTTTCCGGTGCGGTTACAGTGCCGCAGGTAAGAAATGCACCCCGCAGGAATGCTGCATGGCAGCATTCATTTTCCAAATTGGCAAGGTTAATATGCAGGCTGATTTCCTTTCCCGTGTGCCCCAGCGCATGAACAACTTTTTCGGCCTGCCCTGAGCCTACAGAAGAAACGGTATAGGAAAAAATGCCGCCCCGTCTGCGGAGCTGTACGGAAGCGACATCCATAATAGCCCCGGTCGCTTCGGCAGAAAGTTCCGCAGCACGCCGCGCGGCACCCCGGCTTTCGGTCGTGAGGGAAATACCGGCGGGGGAGAAGCTGCGCCCAAAAAGGAGCATCCCATAACATTCCGCCTTCCGGCAGCAGAAACGGTCTGTAACTTTGCAAAGTTCAGTTTTGGTATCGGATGCAAAAGACATGCTAAGCGCCCCCCCTGCTACTCCTTCCGGATATCCCGGTGATTGACACTTACACTCAGGTTCTGAGACAGAAGGTGTTTATAAAGCACCTGAGTGAGCGTGACAGAGCGGTGATGCCCACCGGTGCAGCCAATCGCAATAACTAGCTGGCTTTTGCCCTCATTGCAGTAAAGCGGAATCATATAGTCAACCAGGGAAAAAAGGCGGTCTGTAAATCCTTTCGTTTCGCTGGACTTCAGGACATAGTCCTGGACGGGCTTGTCAAGGCCGGTAAGATGCTTAAGCGAGTCCACATAAAACGGGTTTGGCAGGCACCGCACATCAAAAACAAGGTCGGCTTCCGCGGGGATGCCAAACTTGAATCCAAACGAAATGCACTGAATCCTCATGGCGTCCGAGGCATTGCCGAGGAACAGGCTGGAAATCCGTTCCTTGAGCTGGGCGGTCGACAGATTGGAAGTATCAATCACATAATCTGCACGTTCCCTGATTGGGCGCAGCATCATACGTTCAAGCTTCACGGCTTTTTCCAGGGAGCCAAGGCAACTGTCGGTGAGCGGATGCTTACGGCGCGTTTCCTGAAAACGGTTGATTAAAATATAATTGTTTGCGTCAAGGAAAAGAATTTTGAATTTTTTGTACTCTGCCTTCATGCGGTCGAGCGTTTTCAGGAACAGCGGAAACATATCCCCGCCGCGAATATCCGTCACAATGGCCACATGGGAAAGAGTTCCCTGTGCCTGCTGTGACATATCGTAAAATGTGCTGATTAGTTTTGGCGGAATATTATCCGCACAGAAAAAGCCGATATCTTCCAGTGCATTGATAGCCCTTGTTTTCCCAGCACCGGAAAGACCGGTTACAATGACAAAATTCATTGGATTTTTCCTTGTCAGCCTGCCTTCCTCACTTCACACTCCAGTGTAACGCCGGTTTCCCGCAGAACAGTTTCCTGAATTACAGCAATCAGCTTTTCCACATCCGCGCAGGTTGCCCCGCCGAGGTTCACGATAAATCCGGCGTGCTTTTCGCTGACTGCAGCGCCGCCGACGCGCCTGCCTTTCAGGCCGCACTGTTCGATGAGCATCCCTGCGTAATGCCCTTTTGGCCGTTTGAACACGCTGCCTGCACTTGGCAGGTCCAGTGGCTGTTTTGCCTTGCGACGTGTATAAATCTCATCCATTTGGGCTGCAATTTCTGCTTGAACCCCATGCTTCAGCTCTACGCGGACGGCAGTGATGATGAACCCGCCTGAAGAGTATGCGCTGTGCCGGTAGCCAAAATCAAGCCCGCTGCCGCTCAGAGTCCCTTCTTTCCCATCTTTTGTAATATGGGAGCAGAAAGAGATAATTTCCGAAACACAGTGCCCATAGGCGCCGGCATTCATAAATACGGCACCTCCCATGGAGCCGGGAATCCCCCAGGCAAATTCAGCCCCGGTCAGGGACTGGCTTTTTGCAAAATCGCACAGGGAAGCAATCGACGCGGCTGTGCCGCAGAGGATGGAAGTCTCTGAAACCAGCGAAATTTTCCGGAAAACGCTGCCAAGCGTAACGACAGCGCCGTGGATTCCTGCGTCGGAAACCAGAAGGTTGGAACCGTTGCCGAGCGGGAGAATGGGGATTCCGGTTTCGGCGGCTTTCTGGCAGATACCTTTTAGGGCAGGCAAATCCGGTGCGGTTAAAAAAAGTTCCGCCGGGCCGCCGATGCGGAAAGTTGTATGTCGGCTCATTGGTTCGTCCCGGCGGACTTCACAGCCAAGCAAACGTGCGGTTTCGCTTAGGATTTCTATTCCATTCATGGGGAGATTTCCTCCTTTTCTAGCTATGGGGATGCTATGGTGCATTGTTTCGGCGAGTAAGAAAAGCAGTCGGAAATGTGCTTTCCGGCATTCCGGGGAATACGGTCGGTTTATGTCTCTCACAAACAGAGAGGAAAGCGCTGCCCTGATTTAGAAGTTCAGTTTGACTTCATGCTCTTCCACCGGTGCAGAAGGAGAGTCCATGCCAAGATTTTTCAGCAGTTCCTGAGCTGCATTATAGCCCATCTTTTTCTGGCGGTTATTCATGGCAGCAACTTCAATTATTACGGCAAGGTTTCTTCCGGGCTTTACAGGGATTGTCAGCATGGGAACCTTAATACCGAGAATTTCTGTGTATTCATTATCAATTCCCATGCGGTCGTATGTCTTCTGGTTGTCCCAAAGCTCCAGGTCAATGACAAGGTCGATCTTTTCAGTCATTTTGACTGCGCCCATGCCGAAGATGCGGCGTGCATTGATGATTCCTATGCCGCGCAGCTCGATGAAATGCCTGATGTTTTCCGGTGCTTCCCCAACAAGGCTGATTGCCGAGACACGGCGGATGACAACAGCGTCATCTGCAATCAGGCGATGTCCGCGCTTAATAAGCTCAATGGCGGTTTCGCTTTTGCCTACGCCGCTGTCACCTACAAGGAGAATGCCTTCGCCGTAGACTTCGACCAGCACACCGTGCCGTGTGATGCGCGGGGCAAGCTCTACGTTCATAAAGGAGACCAGACGCGCAACAAGGCTCGAAGTCGTTTCTGAGGTTGAGAGCAGCGGCACACCATTTTCCTTTGTCGCCTGTAGCAGCTCAGGCAGGGGCTTCAGGTCCCGTGCAATGATGACGGCCGGCGGCCTTTTGGAAAAAATCTGATTTAAAGCATTTAGCCGCCGTTCCGAAGAAATTGAATTTAAAAAGGCCGTCTCCGCATTGCCGAGGACAATAATCCGATCTTTGTCATAATAGTCAAAAAAACCGTTTAGCTCAAGACCGGGACGGTTTACATCCGTCGAAGAAATAAGAATTCTATCCGGGTTTTCCGGCATGCTGACTGTATTGAGAGACAGCTCCTTAATCACTTTTGAAAGTGCAACAGTATACGTTGTCTTAGCCATTATGATTCTCCTTCCCCGTTTCCATATTTCCAAAATATTATAACTAATTATAGTCCAACGCCGAGGAACTTTAAAGGGGCCAGCGAAAAAATGGCGTGGGACAGAGGAGCCGGACTTTGCCGGAAGACTGAAGTTTTGCACTTGATTCCGGAAGGCTTGTATTATACAATAATAATGGAATATGTCTTGGACTGCGGGGAGGAAACTTCAGTGAGAAAAAAAACAGGAAAACGGGCCTTGGTAATATGTGCCGCTGCTGTACTGGCATTTGGCATTTTTGCCTGTTCTGGCAAAAGCCAGTCGGGGAATGGGGAAAAACTCGGTTACCAGTTGGAAAAACCGGTTTCAGGGGAAGAAGTCGCCGTTCTTACGACCAGCGTGGGGACTGTGAAAATACGCCTGTTTCCGGATGAAGCGCCAAAAGCTGTCCAGAATTTTAAGGGCCTTATCCAGAAGGGCTATTACAACGGCCTGATTTTCCACCGTGTCATCAAGAACTTTATGGTTCAAACTGGTGATCCGACCGGAACGGGGACAGGCGGCAAAAGCATCTGGAACAAAACGTTTGAAGATGAATTCAATTCAAACCTTGTCAATATCCGCGGTGCGGTTGCAATGGCAAACTTCGGGAAGAATACAAACGGTAGCCAGTTCTTTATCGATCAAGCCGGAAAGGATACCTTTTCCGGCTGGGATCAATTTGAAGAAGCCTATTCCTATTACAAAGAATCTAAAATGACATCTGATGATTTTGCAAAGTCATTTGGCACAACATGGCTCAACATGGACAAAGCCACAAAGGAGTACCGCGCGCTTTATGAAAAAACAGGTGGCAGTCCGTATTTGGATGGCTACTATAACCTTTCCGGGAATGGCCATACGGTCTTTGGGCAGGTCTATGAAGGGATGGATACTGTTGACAAAATCGCATCTGTTCTGGTTGACTCTGAGTCAAAACCTCTGTCGGATGTCAAAATTATTAAGGCTGAGATTCAGAAGTATCAGGGATAATGTGCCTGTGGCAGGAAGTGCCTTTGCTTGACAATTTCGGATGCAGAACGGTATAATAAGCCTTGTGTGTTTTGCTGAGGATTACTGACTGTATGAGGATGGAGGACCGTTAAAATTATGTCATGCAAATTTATTTTTGTCACAGGCGGAGTGGTTTCCGGCTTGGGAAAGGGGATCACTGCGGCTTCCCTTGGCAGGCTGCTGAAAGCGCGCGGCCTGCGCATTACGATGCAGAAATTTGATCCGTACTTGAACGTAGACCCGGGTACTATGAACCCGTTTCAGCACGGGGAAGTCTTTGTAACTGACGACGGTGCCGAGACCGACTTGGACCTTGGCCACTATGAGCGCTTTATCGACGAGAACCTGACTCAGAACAGCAACGTTACTTCCGGACGGGTGTACTGGAACGTCCTTCAGAAAGAGCGCAACGGTGACTACGGCGGCGGCACGGTACAGGTTATCCCACATATTACAAACGAGATTAAGGAACGCATCTATGAGGGGAAAGAAAATGCAGACGTTGCCATCATTGAGGTCGGCGGCACGGTCGGCGACATTGAAAGCCAGCCGTTCCTCGAAGCAATCCGGCAGTTCGCTACGGAGGTTGGCCGCCAAAACTGCATTTTTATCCACGTTACGCTTGTCCCATACCTGAGCTGTTCCCATGAACACAAGTCTAAGCCAACACAGCACAGTGTAAAGGAACTCCTCTCCATAGGCATTCAGCCGGATATCATTGTCCTGCGCTCCGAGCGCGAAGTCGGTGACGAGATAAAAAAGAAAATTGCGCTGTTCTGCAATGTGGAGCCAGACTGTGTCATTGAGAACCTTGACCTTCCGCTGCTTTACTCTGTACCGCTTGCCCTCCATGAAGAACGTCTTGATGAAATTGTCTGCAAACGGTTCGGCCTTGACACCCATGGGCCTGATCTGGCTGACTGGGTTGCAATGGTCAACACGGCTACATCCCTTACGGACAGCGTGACGGTTGCCATCGTCGGAAAATATATTGAACTGCGCGACGCATACCTGAGTGTTGCGGAAGCCCTGACACACGGGGGCTTTGGCAACAAGGTCAAAGTCAATATTAAATGGGTGGACTCCGAAAAGATTGACAGCGCCAATGTTTCAGAGGCACTTGCGGATGTGGATGGCATTCTCGTCCCCGGTGGTTTCGGCCAGCGCGGAATTGAGGGAATGATTGAGGCAATCCATTATGCGCGTATCAATGGCGTCCCATTTTTGGGCATCTGCCTGGGCATGCAGCTTGCCCTTGTGGAGTATGCACGGAACGTGCTCGGCTTTGCGGACGCAAATTCCGCCGAATTCGACCCGCAGAGCACCCACTGTGTAATTGATTTGATGCCGGAGCAGAAAAACGTGCAGCAGCTCGGCGGTACGATGAGGCTTGGAAAGTATCCCTGTAAGCTTTTGCCCGGATCAAAAGCCGCGTCACTTTATGGGAAGCCGCTGGTTTATGAACGCCACCGCCACCGCTTTGAAGTCAACAATGAGTACCGGCAGCAGTTTGAAAAGGCAGGTATTGTTTTTAGCGGGCGTTCTCCGGATGACCGGATCGTTGAGATGATGGAACTGTCAGCGCACCCATGGTTCCTTGGCTCCCAGTTCCACCCGGAGTTCAAGTCACGCCCCAACCGCCCGCATCCGCTGTTTCAGGGTTTGGTTGCAGCGGCGAAGGAATATCAGAAAAAGCACAACGAACAGTTAAAGCTGGATTAGTTTTTGGACAGGCTCTCCGCCAAGACAAAATGGGGTTCTGCTGAAATCTGGTACCCAAGAGCCAAAAGCAGATTTTCGTGGTTATAATGATGAATGCAGCAATTAAAAGTACATCCATTTTTTGTCTAACTTTTTGTTTGTCCCCATCTTAAAAAATAACCATTAAAAGGTCCCGTGCATGCGCACGGGACCTTTTTCAATGAAAGGAGCCAATATGAGTATAAAGAAGAAGGCAAAACTGCATGTTTGGTTCATTACACTGAACCCCTAAATCGGGATAAGCATACATCACCCGCATTGGTAAAAAGGATCGGAAAAATCACCTACATTGTAAAAATCCATTTCAGTGAAACAAGCCATGAAACGATGAGTAACAAGATTAAACGTATGCTGCGGAATGAAGCAAGCAAAATGTAAATATTTTGGATTTGACGAAAAAGTCCTTGATAATTTGTTGATACGCTAACGTGACATTGGGAAAGTGTTGTGCTATTATATGCAATATTAAATGAAAGAATAAACCGAATTTTATTTGAATAGCTGGTTTAGCCGACTATTTGTGCAATAACCTTATCCATAAAGGATCCTCAACTGAGAATTAATTGGAAGCTTAAGAATTACTACTGGATGGTAAAAAAATTAGAAATTTGCAAAACGAGAAGCTCTTACTTACCAATTATTAGGTTGCACATTATAGCACAGACTGTGTGGAAACGAAGAAAGACTTTAGAACGAAGGCAAATAATGGTATAATATAGAAAATAGGAATGGGATTCTCAGACTGCATTTTTCTTGAGTTTTCACTTAGGCTTAGCAATAATGAGAAGTTTAATGAGTACATGATTTTTGAGCGAATCATAACAACAATACGCTGTCTCGGTTAGGAGCCTTTGATTGAAGGTGACAAAATGGCCTGTTTCATTAAGAAGAACGTCGCGGCTTTTATCTGGTTTGTAGCATGGATTTTTTTACTTCCATTTATTCTTCCCTCATTTGACACACAAAGCAATGTTTATGCAAATCTGATTTTTTATGTTGGATTGCTTCTGTTAGTCTTTTGGGGACAACGGCAGCTCTTTTCCAGAGACGAAGTTCAGAGCTTGAAAGAAAGGCATACCTGGTTAGCCATTTTATTTACCATACTTGGTTTAGCTCTAGCTTTCGGATTGGCAACAGCTCTTATTATACTCTTTCCTAATGCGAGCACAGGATTAGGACACCTGAAATGTCATGATGCATTTTCTCTTGCCGCCTTTGCCATTTCGACGATTATTATGCCGCCTCTGGCAGAAGAATTATTTTTCAGAAAATCTTTAATTATTCTGAATCAATCAAAAAAGATCCTCTTTATTACCGCCTTAATTAGCATTATATTGTTTGGATTAGAACATTCTTTATCGATACTTGGATTTATTGAGGGTGCCTTGATTGGCATTGTCCTATCATTTTCTTACATACACACAAAAAATATTATCATACCGGTTACTGCGCACTTTATTGTAAATCTGCTTGTCAACGGATATTGTGTAGTATCTGCAGCAGTTGTTTTATTAAGATAATAAATTTATATGAATGATTGAACTACTCATTATGTTTAAACCATTTATGAATTTTTAGATAATAATTGGGTGGTGATAATTTTGTATGAACGATTACTAGATAAAAGTGCTCCCCCTTCTGAAAATTTCATCAAAGAATATCTTGGGACAGAAAGTTATAATAACCTATTGCAACTTGAACAATATCTAAAAGACCATTACAGTATAAAAAGAGAAATGAAATTTCCCTTTGGAAACAACTATGGCTGGGGCTATAAATATAGTCATCATTCGAGTCACTTGTGTTATCTTTTCTTTGAATCTGGCGCATTCACCGTAACACTCCAACTCGGTGACTCTTGTGTACCGGCTGTTGAAAAGGTGTTGCCAAACTTATCACAAAAGGCAAATGATTTATGGAAGAATCGCTATCCCTGTGGTAAGCAGGGCGGCTGGATTCATTACAGAGTAATAAATAATAATGAGGTGAATGATATTTTTGAACTGATTAAGGCGAAGAAGAGAGCCATTCGATAATGCTCATTATGTTTGTTCAATTAAAGTTTGTCAATCATGGAACTACTACATGTAAGCGGAATAATGAGCAGACAGCACAAATTCAGATGGTTTATATTATCGGAAGGAGAGACCTGTAATGGAGACAGTTTCAATTGAAATTCAAAACTTATGTGCTCCATGTAATTGTGCATGTAAATACTGTCTGCTACAGTCATGCAAAAAGGCTGATGGAGTTGAATATTACAGAGGCAAAAGAATTGCAGAAAGATTTGTCCTCTGGGGAAAAGAAAGAGAACTGAAAAATCTTCCAGGTTATTGTATAGCATATTGTGCCGATTACCCTGAGCTGTTTGATAATATTTCTTTCAATAAATCAATAGGGTTTATAGGGGCAAGTTTTTTGCAGTGCAATGGAATAAAAATAAGAAGTGACTCTGAAACCAACAAATTTGTTGCTGAGTTAAAAATGGCTGGAATCAAAATGATAGATACTACCTTTTTTGGAAGTGAGAAATATCATGATCTGTTCGCCGCCCGCACAGGTGATTACAAATTCATGATGCAACTGGCAGAAAGTGCAGCGCAACATGAAATTACTTGTTCCCCATCGATAGTTGTTTCAGAAGAAAGTAAGGATATGCTTGACGATCTTTTTACCATATTGGAGCGAATAACAAATATTAATAATATACATTCTTCCCTTCCGGACTACAGGGGAAGGGGTTATTTAATGGAAAATTCACGCTTAACGGAAAAAAGCTACAAAATGTTATCAGATAAAGTAAAAAGCACAATCAACATCAAACGATATAAAACAGAAAAAGAATGGCTTTCAACCGGGAAACTTCCTGAATACACCAAAAGAGCTTTAGTGATAACTTTGCGCAAAGACAATATTGAAATGTTTGAAAATATGACCTGTGATGAAATAATTTCATATGTTGAAAAGCTTGATGACGATTATTATCATACAATTCCAACAATTAATCAACTTGCAGAAATGTACGGCGATAAAAGAAATACTAAGCTATATCGCCTACGAGACTTGTTTTGGATGTGGCAGAAACGATATAGAGAAGAAAATCATATTGATACTTATAATGTTACCGATGAGAGATTTTGTAGTACTATGCGAAGCTAAATTATGAGCATAATGTGTATTTTCTCCTCTCGTTTACATTGCACAGTAGCAGAATAATGGACCTCTCAGAATAAAAGACTAAAAAGATCAAATAACTCCATTTTGTAATTCAAGTGCAAAATTGTTCAAAAAGCCGGTGATAATTTGTCTGTCGCTCTGCGTCCCGTACAAATTGACGCAGAGCGTTGCTTTGTCGTCAAATGTAGTAAGTGAAAGCTGAAAGATTGGGATGTATTTGATTGAACCCGTCATATAAGCGTCATTTATCATGCAATTTCCGAAAATAAGCTTGTCTTTATCCAGAATTCCAATATTCGTAAACGCAACCGGGGGATTGGAAAAGTACTTTTTTAAAAGGTGATAGGCGGTTTCGTATGGACACAAGTCAAAAAGTTTTTCCAAACAGATGATATTTCTGATGCTTCCCAAGTCGTTTTTTTGAACATCCATTTTCTTTTTTACTTTGAGAAGGGTATCCGCAAAGCTGGCTCCGAGGTCCGGGCCAATCGAACAGCTGAGATTAGACATCAGATTGCAAACCCCTCCTGCCTTATGTTTTGGAAGGAACCTTCTCAGGTCAATGGCGCAGGGCAAGGGAGCGGTATATCCAAATAAGCGAAAAAGGACTCGCAGAAAAGCGGTCAGCATCATGTCGTTGACACTGGCATGATATTTTTTGGCATAGTCTTTCAAAAGGAGGAATTGTTCGCGGGGGATTTTTTTGATTACAATAAAGGGGCTGGAAACATCCCCTTTGAAATTGAATTTCTGGTTTCCATGGGGATTCAACTTGGATTTGGAACAATAAATTTTCATCCGGCTCTTCAGGGAGCACTTTTTTAGAATTTGTTTGACGCTTCGGTCACTGATCATGGAGTCAATATGTAGTTCCGTTTGTCTTCCCAATCCGGTATATGCAGAACTAAGAGTATAAAGAACCTGCTTGAAGCCGGCAGCATCGCATAACATATGATTGATCAGGGCACAGAGCGTGTCGCTTTTTCCGCTTCTTATGATGCCGATTTTGATCTGAGGACCTTTTTCTGAACTGATTTCCTGGCAGAGAAAGCTTTGGACAGCTCGGGCGGTATTTTCCGTCTCTATGAGAAATACCATATCGTCCGACGTATATCCCTTGTCCACCCAGACGGGCCGATGAGGATCATTTTCTTCAAAGCCGCAGCGAATCAAAGGGAAAGCATCCGCTAAAAGATGAACCGCTTGCTTTACCCTCACAAAATTGAGTTCGGATGAAAATTCCGCGGCAAAATGGAGAACATGATTATTGATTTTTTTAACTTTGAACAAATGCTGCAGAATATCCCATGCTTCCACGTGATAGTTCATTCCGTTGTAATCTCCTTAAACAAAACGGTCTATACTAAATTCGAATGCTGATTCGAATTTAGTATAGACCGTTTTCTCGTTTTGTCAATATTAATTCGAATATTTGTTCGAATTAATTGACAAAAAAGTTGGTGAATTATAAAATAGATTTAAAGGAGAAATTATGGAATGGTTAAAAAAAGGGTTACCAGTAAATTTAAGCAGACTCGTAGCACCAACACAAGGCAAAAAATCATTGATGCTGCTGAACACTATTTCTGCCAAAACGGATATTACAATTCATCGGTTAAAAAACTGGCCGCCGCTGCAAATGTTTCGATTGGAAGTTTTTATTTCTACTTTAAGGGCAAAGACGAGCTTTGGATTGAAGTCTATCGAACACAAAATGAAAGGTTTGTTCATACAATCGTCAATTCCATCAATAAAGTTGAGCAATATAAAAAGAATAGGAAATCTTGGCTTCATGAATTCATTATGGACCTGCTTAAAACCTATGGTAATTCCTGCAAAATGAGAGCCGAAATGAAAGTGCTGAATTATGGGAACCCTAAGATTGCCGGTCAAAGAGCATTGATCAAGGATCAGGCAATGGATTGTATGATGGAGTCTTTTGAGCACTCACCGATGATGCACGATCTGAAAGTAAAGAATCCACGGATCGCACTTTCGCTGACTACCGATATTATGGATTCAACCTATGAACGGATAACGAGTGCAGCTCAAACAGAGGATAAAGAAAGTATTATTGAGGAATGTTGTGACGCTATTTACAAATATCTACTCCTTTAAATAATGATTTGGGAAATGTATGATGTACCGGTTGCACGTTCTCCCAAATTATGGGGCATGTAGGCATATGTATTTCACATAGAAAGCAGCTTCGCAGTTTGTCTAATATCACATATTAGTATCCAAATAGGAATAAAAATAGAGGTAAAATAAGCGGCTGAAAGGATTATAAGGCTATGAAAATTGTAGTAATTAATGGGACACCACAAAAAGGCATTACATACCACATGAAGGAAATGTTCCTTGACCACCTAAGGAACGGAAACACAATTACGGAGTTTTATCCCGCCGACATGCCCCCCTTCTGTATCGGATGCAAGACTTGCTTCCTTCGAGGTGAGCAGCTCTGCCCGCACGCAGCAAAGACGATGCCAATATGGGAAGCAATGCTGGAAGCTGATCTTCTGGTTTTTGCGTACCCTGTATATGCACTAAGAGCACCGGCGTCGATTAAATCACTGCTTGACCATCTTTGCGTCCATTGGATGGTTCATAGGCCAGACGAACGGATGTTTTCTAAAACATCAGTAATTCTAACGAATAGTGTGGGTGCCCCAAACGGTTCGGCACAAAAAGATGTTAGAACAAGTCTTTCATGGATGGGAATCTCTGACGTTTATAGATGCGGAGCTGGTATGATGGGTGACGTCATGTGGGACAAAATTTCAGATGATCACGTTAAAATGCTCCAGCGAAAGACAGATAGGCTTTATGAAAAAGTAAAAGACCTGAAGCCACGGCGGCATATGAAATTAAGAGAGAGGGCTAAATTTTCTGCGTGCAAAAAGATCCACAAGATGGTATTAAAAGGAGAAAAAACTACTGGCCTTGACAATCAGTATTACATCGAGCACGGATGGATCAAAGATAATAAATAGCTATATGAGTGGTTAAATGAAGCATTTAGAGCACTATCTGAACTGCACAGTTTGAGTAGAGGGTTATCCGAAGTTAGGCGAAAAAAGCGCTCAGCCCCATAAAGAGCATGAGCGTTCTGTGTTGGCAAGGCTGCGCATAACTTTGGATAATTCCATAGCACGAAACCGCGGCCGGGCCCCACCGGCTATGGGGAAAGTATAATTTCTCTTGTCTGATTTCTAAAGAAGCTGTAATATACACAAAAGCCCGGTATATCAGGGTTCTCAGTGCATGTGGAAAAGAGAAATTATACTTTTGGGTACAACAAATAAAACCTCCACTGGTATAGTTCCAGCCGCTTTTCTTTAGAGGCAACGTAGTTGATATTGTGGTATAATTCTATCAGCTGATGAAACTGTTGTCAATACCACCGCCGCAGGCGGTTTAGTGCAATGTTAATTTATTTCTTATTGCTCAGTATATTGCACCTCGGGTAAGCGGAAAAATAGGTAATTGCAAAAATAATGTGCTTAGCCAACGGAACATAAGATGGAGGTTGAGAGATGATTTTAACTAAACCACCAAAGCTAAATATAGGCGATAAAATCGCAACAATTAGCCCATGCTGGGGCGTTGCAGGTGCAAAGGACGTAATTTGGAAATATGGAGTTGGCAAACAGCGCCTTGAAGACATGGGCTTAGAGGTTTTGGCAGCTCCAAATTCCATGAGAGGTGAGGTCTATTTACAGCGCAACCCAAAAGCTCGCGCAGAAGATGTCTTATGGGCGTTCGAAAACAAAGCTATTAAAGCGATCATCGCTAATATCGGTGGAAATGACAGTGAAAGGATTCTACCGTATTTGAATGCTGATACAATCAGAAATAATCCAAAAATATTAATTGGCTATTCCGATGTTACGAAATTGCATTTGTTTTGTTATAAAGCCGGACTTTCTACTTTTTACGGCCATAATCTACTTCCTATTTTGGCTGAAACGCCTCATCTTCACCCGTACAGCAAGCACTGGTTTAAAAAAGTTCTATTTAGCAGCAATGCCATCGGTGAAATTAAGCCTGCTAAAACATTTAGCTGCGATGAAAACAACTATACTGACAAGGATTATGCAAAAACCTATCATAAAGAAACAGGATATCTTTTTCTCCAAGGTAGCGGAAAATCACAAGGGAGATTGTTCGGTGGCCACATAGGAATAAGTGGCTTAAACGAAATTACATCGGATGACTTTGCGGATAAAATATTATTTATAGAAGGTATTGCAGCATTTTTCACTCCAAAGTCCCTCGCAAATTTTATTAATTGGCTTGGCAGTATAGGTGCCTTGCAAAAGCTCAAAGGAATACTTATTGGCAAACTGTGCGAATATCAAACATTTGAAGATTATAACACTGTGCTTTTAAATATAATTGATAAAAAATATGAATTAAAAGATTTGCCCATAGTAGCAAATATGAACTTCGGACATACTTCACCTATTTGCATTTTGCCATATGGTGCTATGACAGAAATTGATTGCGAAAGTCAAACAATAACCATAACGGAATCGGGTGTCATATAACTTTTCGTAAACATCATCAATTTCGGAGCTTCTCATTATGTTTACTTAGTTCAGATGTAGGATATTCACAAATTACATGTAAGCGGAATAATAAGAAACCGTAAAAGGTTCAGATCGTTTATTGTTTATATAATCAGTGGGATTACTACATGAGAATATAGGAAAAGTGGTCATATGAAAAAATACGAAGTACATGAGAAATCCTGGGATGGAATTCTGTATCCGGTTTTCAAGGAAAAAAGTAAAATTGTAATCACCGTGTCCGGCAGCGAAGGCGGGCTGGAACACGCTGGAAAACTCGCACGTTTCTTGCAAGATAACGGTATCCCGGCATTGGCGTTTGGATTATTTAAAACAAAGCATTCACAGCGTAATCTTGCCAGAATTCCGCTTGAAAGAATTTATAGTGTAATCGTTTGGCTCCGGAAAAACGGTTACCATAACATTGCGGCAGAGGGCGTTTCAAAAGGTGCAGAATACGTACTGGCAGCAGCAATTGAATTTTCAGAACTGTCTTGCGTGATCATTAAGACGCCATCTTGGTTTTACAGTGAAGGATTGATTTCAAAGAAACCATCCGGCACATCCTGTTGGAGTTATCTGGGGAAAGAGCTTCCTTTTACTCCGTATAAAGCAAGAAAATTTGATATGGCCAAAATGCTGTGGAAAGCCAGAGAATTCAATATCCTAGAAGTTAATACCGGAAAGGCTGTTCTTCCGGAATCTATAATTTCAGTCGAGAAAATAAAAGCGCCGATTTTGATGTTTTCAACTTCTGCTGATACGGTTTGGCCATCCAGAGAAAGCTGCGAAAAGTTGGAGGACAGATTAAGCAAAAATGGCTTTTCATATCCATACCGACATGTATGTTTTGAACACATGAGCCATGTGATGATGGAATACTGCAACTCTCGGGTAAAATGGTTCATCAAGTCTGAAAGGCAATATCCTGAGGAATGTGCGAAGGAACGAAAAGAAATGGGAAATATCTGCGTGGATTGGATCAAAAATGTCTGGAAACAGTCAGGTAAACAAGATAGCAAATCAATAAACTTGAGAGCAAATTTACTTAACTTTTAAGTATGAGTGCACAGGGAATCTTGACGATTTGGGCTATAATTTCCATTATGCTTCATCTATGTCAGATTAAGATTGATTTAATGTAAGAATAAAAGTTATTATAATCAAAAATGAGTGAAAGTAAATTGATAAAATATTATGTAGTAGATGCATTTGCGGATATGCCTTTTCATGGGAATCCTGCTGGTGTTTGCTTATTAGACGAATGGATTAACGACACAGTCATGCAGCAGATTGCTTTTGAAAACAACCTAGCCGAAACCGCTTTTTTATTGAAGCAAAACGGGTATTTATGATTTACGTTGGTTCACTCCAAAAGTCGAAATTGATTTATGCGGTCACGCAACTCTCGGAAGTGCATTTATTTTAATGAATTATGTAGATCCTTCACTGAAGCACGTCGATTTCCATACAAAAAGCGGTTTGCTATCAGTGACGAGAACCGAAGATATATACATGATGGATTTTCCCAGTCGAAAAGCTATACCATGTGCAAAGCCGACAATATTAGAAGAAGCACTGGGTGTAAATGTTAAGGCGACTTTTCAATCAAGAGATTTATTGGTGTTATTGGAAAATGAATCTGAAGTTGCTAATTTGCGTCCAAATCTGGCTTTGCTGGCAAAATTGAAAAATTTTTTTGCAATTATTGTTACGGCAAAATCATCGAACTGTGATTTTGTATCAAGATTTTTTGCACCTAATGCCGGAATCAATGAAGATCCGGTTACAGGCTCTTCACATTGTACGTTAATTCCATTTTGGAGTGAAAAATTACAGAAAAAGGACATGATCGCCTATCAACTTTCAGAACGCGGTGGAACCCTAATTTGCAAAGACTGTGGCGATAGGGTCAGTATTGGAGGAGAAGCAGTTTGTTATCTTATTGATAACATTAATATATGAACTTAACATGCAGTTCAGGGACCAATTCGCACTGCACAGAAGATCATGTGCTAGCATTTTTAAATGGGAACTAACTGCACATTGTGCTTATGAAATCCTTTTAAAGTATAATACCATTATTTATATTATATATAAGGAGGTTACTATGGAAATAAGACGATATAAAAACGAAGATGCAGACGGAATTTTCGCACTGGTTTGTCGCAATTTTATTGAAGTCAACAGTAAAGACTATCCTCTTTCTAAAATGCAATCACTTTCCAAAGAGTATAACACAGAAAAGATATGAAACGTAGCTTCCTACGCCAATATGTATGTGGTTTGCGAAGGAAAGACGATAATTGGAACTGGTTCTATAAGTAGTTATTGGGGAAGCAAAACAGAAAGTATTTTGCTTACGATATTTGTCCTTCCCGAATATCACGGGCAAGGCATTGGGCAAAAAATTATTGAAACATTGGAACAAGATGAACTGTTTTTGAGTGCAAAGCGTATAGAAATACCAGCCTCAGTTACCGCATGTGGATTTTATGAAAAAATGGGCTATGCCTATAAGAATGGAAACAAGTTATTAGATGAAGAAGGCAATTACCGGATGGAGAAGTATCGGCAATAACGTTTAAAAAAAATTATGAGTAAATTAAGCAATGCTGAGAATTGGTCTAACTTTGCAGTTCATTTCTTAATTCTGATGACAATGAAGGATAAAATCATGGAACTTATAATAAAAAGATTTGAAGAGTTGACTACTAAGGAACTATACGAAATTCTTAAAATAAGAGTTTCGGTGTTTGTTGTTGAACAAAGCTGTCCATATCAGGAAATTGATGACAAGGATAAACAATCATTTCATGTGTATCTGAAAGATGATGATGGAATACAGGCATATTTAAGAGTTGTTGATAAAGGTGCGTCTTTCGATGAGGTGTCAATCGGTAGAGTGATTGCTGTAAAAAGGCGGTGTGGCTTAGGCAGCAAAATTCTTTCAGAAGGAATAAAAGTTGCAAAAGATAAATTGCAGGCAACTACTATAAAAATAGAAGCACAGTCATATGCGAAAGGATTTTATGAAAAGCAAGGGTTTCGCCAGATTTCAAAAGAATTTCTTGAGGATGGGATTCCTCATATCCTGATGGTCCTTAATATTTTGGGATAGCAGTTTATCTGATTTATCAGTCTGATTAAGAGCACAGCGGCTAAGCTCGGAGCATTCTCTGAACTTAGCATAATGTTTATAATTTTCATATTGAATAGCTCGCATAAGCGGAATCATGAGAAAACAATGCAAAGTCAGATTGTTTATATAAGCTGCACTTAAGTAAATCGTTGATTTAATAGGGATGGCAAAAATACATCAGGGAAAAAGATATACGAACAGCAGTACTTTTTTTAATTTGTAATATTTAAATTTAATTTCCAACGATTATGAGCGCAATGTGCCATTTCCTTTTTTTGAGTTGCTCATTATGAGTCGAGAGTTATCCGAAGTAAGGTACGAAAAAAACGCGATAGAGTACAATAAAGTTCGCAATTTCGTAGAGGTATAGAAAAGCCATTGGG
>ENA-UOOE01000153-UOOE01000153.1-fermentation-metagenome-genome-assembly--contig:-NODE-153-length-71782-cov-41.999819_pt1 | contig 71782 bp, 55 predicted proteins | sample MGYA00245776_ERZ724021 | MGnify/ENA primary metagenome ERZ724021 (study PRJEB28704, sample SAMN03018321) | fermentation metagenome | biome: anthropogenic terrestrial biome; feature: soil; material... | reverse complement strand
TAACTTAAAGTGCATTGTGTTTTTAAGTTTTTTTTGGGAAATAATTTTTATCTTTGTAAGGGTGAATACACGATTATCATGGAGAAAAAATACACGGATTGTGTGACGATTAGCTTTTTACCAAAATACAATCAATGCAAATGGAAAAAAAAATCTTGTTCTTTAGTCTGCTATTGCTGTTTTATGCGGCACTCAATGCTCAAAAATCGGGAAACCCTGTTTTTACCGGTTGGTATGCCGATCCTGAAGCGACGGTTTTCGGTGATAAATACTGGATTTATCCTACTTTCTCGGCTCCCTACAACCAGCAGGTATTTATGGATGCCTTTTCGTCTCCTGATCTGGTGAACTGGACAAAGCACAGCCACATTATTGATACCGTTCAAGTCAAGTGGGCAAAAAAAGCCATGTGGGCCCCTGCCATTGTGGAGAAAGACGGAAAATATTACCTTTTTTTTGCAGCCAATGATATCCAGAACAATGGAAATCATGGTGGCATAGGCATTGGCATTGCAGAGCGTCCCCAAGGCCCTTTCCGCGATTACTTGGGAAAACCGTTAATCGATCAGTTTCATAATGGGGCACAACCTATAGACCAATTTGTGTTCAAAGATATTGACAAACAATATTATATGTTTTACGGCGGATGGAAGCACTGCAACGTTTCAAAACTTAACAGTGATTTTGCCGGATTCATCCCGTTCGACGACGGAACAATTTTCAAGGAAATCACGCCCGAAGGGTATGTAGAAGGTTCAGTTATGTTTATCCGTAACGGGAAGTATTATTTTATGTGGTCGGAAGGCGGATGGACAGGGCCGGATTACCGGGTGGCTTATGCTATAGCCGATTCACCGTTGGGACCCTTCGAACGTATAGGCATTGTATTGCAGCAGGACGGGCGTATTGCTAACGGAGCGGGCCATAATTCTGTCATCAATGTGCCTGGAACGGACGAGTGGTACATGGTATATCATCGTCGCCCCCTGACAGAAAAGGACGGAAATTCCCGCATGACCTGTATCGATAAAATGGAGTTCGATCCCGATGGTAAGATCCTGCCTGTAGTTATGACTAACGAAGGTGTGGATGTGCGGCCTCTGGATAAGGCTGGTTCATTTTCCGGGCGGATGAATACTTCACAAAAATACATTCAGTTGTTTAATGGTGAAAACCTGGATGGATGGTACACTTTTTTGAAGGGAAAAGGGAAAAACAGTGATCCTGATAAAGTGTTTACCGTAAAAAACGGCAACATTCTTATATCGGGCGAAGAGTTTGGTTGTATTACTACTGATGAAGAGTTTGAAAATTATAAACTGACCGTTGAATTCAAATGGGGGGAAAGAACTTTTGCACCTCGCGCTGACCGGGCAAGAGATAGCGGTATATTGTTGCATTCCGTTGGTGAAGACGGAGCTTCAGGAGGTACCTGGATGCATTCCATAGAAAGCCAGATTATTGAAGGAGGAACAGGAGATATCATCATCGTAGGTGATGGTACAGATAACTTTTCGGCTACAACAAACGTCAAGCCCGGTGTGCTTGAAGGAGCCTACTTTTACGATCCTGAAGGAGAAGTAAAGACTTTCGTGCGCGGAAGGATCGATTGGCACAGTCGAGACCCGCAATGGGAAGATAAAAAAGGTTTTCGCGGTGCAGACGATGTGGAAAAGCCTTTAGGGCAATGGAACCGGATAGAATGTTATGCGACAGGAAGTAATCTTCTTATCTACCTGAACGGCAAACTGGTGAATCGGATTTACAACGTGAAACCACAAAAAGGAAAAATACAGATTCAATCGGAAGGAGCGGAAATCTTTATCCGAAAAGTTGATCTTCAACGCCTGTAGTGGTCTCTATACGAGATTTACTCTGCGTAACCAGATAGACACCCGTGAAAACAAGCACGGTGGAAATGATTTTGTCCCATCCAAACCGGTCCATGCCGATGGCAACTGCAAGAAAAGAAGCTGCGATTGGTTGCAAATAATTGTACATGCTGATGGTGGTAGGACGTAATGTCTTTTGTCCGATGGGGATGAGCATGTAGGTGAAAAAAGTGGCAAGTGCTACAACATAACCTATTCGTAGATATACACTTGTGTCGAATGTGGTAAAGTCGGTTTCAACAATTGCCCTATGGCTCATTGGATAAGTGAGGACGGTGGCGAACAGGAACATCCACTTCATGGAGGTTATGGATGAATAGCGTGAAATCAGGTTTTTGAAGAGTGTCAGATAAAGTGCATAGGAGGTTACGGACAATAGAACAAGCAGATTGCCGGCTAAACTACCGCCGGATCCATTATGCGTGCTACTCAGGATGAGGACCAATGCTCCGGAGGCACCTATAAGCACTCCAAGGGCTTTTACTAGCGTTATAGGTTCCTTGATAAAGATGGCGGCCAGCAACATCGTGATAACGGGTGACAGGGTTACCACCAACGAAGCATCGATAGGTGAGGTTTTGGACAATCCAACGATAAAAGAGGCTTGATTGATTACGATAGCAAAAACAGCGGAAGAGAAAAAAAGGAGAATATCTTTTCTTGGAACGAATTCTCTTTGAATAAAAAGTGACGCGATCCAAAACAGAACTGCCGCCCCGAACATCCGGAGAAACGTCATTAAAAACGGATCCACTATGCCGGGGGTTATGGTGCGTGCAATGGGAATATTCAAACCAAAAACTAGGCTGGACGTAAACAACGCCAAGTGACCTTGCTGTTTGTTAAGTTTCGCCATTTAAAATATTTCCTCCCTCGGATATTTTTCTTCCAGTTTACTGAAAAGATACGATACAACCGTCCCTGCTACAAAAAGCACCAAACAGAAAAGAAGCGCTCCGGTAAAACTAAGTCCGGCTGTTGCTAATTGATCGGATTGGAAAGCAGGAAATACAACTGTCGGAAAGATTGCCAACGAAGATCCAATCACCAAACCGAGAATAAAATGATACATCCCCGGATAATATTTTTTGAAAAGATATGCCGCAATTTTTGAGAATAGAATTACACAGAGAATAAATCCGATTACCAACGGAATAATTACTGCAAAATCAAAATCTTTGATCCCTGTAGCCATTTTATCGTACATGCCAAAGTAAATCAGGAAATTGGAAGGGCTTAGCCCGGGAACAATCAATCCCAAACCCATCAGTAATCCCGATGCAAGCCAAGATAATATGTGTGGGTTTACTTCGGTCAGTTGCTTTCCCCCCGCAAGCATCAGCGTAAAAATTCCAACCGCAGAGAGGATAAGGAAAAGAAAATCTTTGTTCTTTCGTCCCTGTTTTCCGGCAGTTTTAAATAACGACGGGAATGTCCCGGCAACAAAGCCAACAAATAAACAAACGAACTGAGCAGCATATTTTCCGAAGGCTTTTTCCACCACTACTGCAAAAAGTACAATTCCAACCGCAGCGCCGATGGCAAAAGGCAGGAAGAACATTATATTTTTAAGGAATTTATCTTTCAGGTTAGCCAGGAATTTTATCAGCGGATCATACATTCCCACAATTACCGCCAGTACACCTCCCGATAATCCGGGTAGAATAAAACCAATTCCTACTACAATGCCCTTGATAAGTCTTATAAACCAGTCGGTTATTGGATTTAGTCTGCGAGGCCTGGCTTCTTTTGGTGTTGTTTCTTTGATTGAATAATTGTCCATATTTTTGTTTAAAAAAACAAAAATACAACTATTTCGTTAAGTGAAACAGGTATCCCCGACTTTAATAAACTTTTTTACCTTAACAAGACATTTTTCACGGTTGCAACAACGAATCAATCGTTTTATTTAATTGAGCAAATTCCTGTTCGTTGTAAAGGCGGGTTAAATAGACTATTTTTCCGTCCTTATCTATCAGTACATTTCGTGTTACTCCGGCTTTGGCAAGTGCATACAGCCTGAAAATAGATTCGTCTTCATCCAGCGTAAGCGGATAAGTTACCTTGACTTTTTCAGCGAACTGCTGAACTTCTTCCGGAGTTTGTCCTCTGCAAACGGCAAAAAGGGTAAAGTCGGGATGCGATTTATATCTGAGATTAAACTCCCTTTCCATAAGCGGCATAATATCCTGACATACTTTGCACCAGCTGGCGGCAAATTGGATTAAAACTACTTTTCCGCGAAGTGATTTCAGCGATTGTGTGTTACCGTCCTGATAGTGTATCTGAAAATCTGGAGCCGGATCACCTACCGCAACAATAAATCCGGTATCCCGGTTGTCAGTTTCTTCCTTCACGCATCCTGTAAAAAGGCAACACAACAAGAAAAGCATAAAAGAGTATCGCATACTGTCAATAATACTTGTGAACTATATCAATAATGGGCGATTTCGACATATCAACGGGATTTGTCCCTGACTTTCCTTCGGGAATTTCCAGTTGCAGTCCGGCAAAGTGTTTTTCCCAATAAGCTTCAGTTTCGCCTGTCTCCTTGTTTTTGAATGTCATAGAAACAGCAGGAAAAATCGGGTTACGTAAGGAATCTAAATACGAGAAGCGAACAAGCTCGGAACAGTAATACGCATCGTTCCCTTCTTCATAGGCGTAATCATAAGGTCTACCTAGCAGATCTCCGGCGTTTTCAACGGCAAGTGGAACGATGTATTGAAATTCAGGTTTTACCCTTCCTACTGCAATCAGGGGTCTTCCTTTTCGTTTTTCGGCTTTCTGTATGAATTCGTAAAGCAACGTCTGGATGATTCCATCCGAGGGGGTAGCTTCTATGACGTATACGTCTTTTTTATCGAATTTTACTATGCCTACATGGGAATAAGGAACTTCTTCTTTTTGCGATGTGCTTCTTTTAATGGCACTGGTCTGTTCTGATTTGCTTTTTCCGACAATAAACAGTAAATCGCCCTCTTTTAACTCATCATAGTTATGAGTAGTGTTGCATGCCTGAAGAATAATGATTACAGACCAGGAAAGAAGGGAAAAATATTTCTTTAGAAACATGTTGTTTTAGAATTAGGATACAAATATAGAGCAATGTTACTTTTGCGCAAAACCTACGCAACGGATAAAAGCAAATTATTTACAAAATCTGAATGAGTAATATTTTTTATCGGGTAATAATACAATGGGTTATATTATTTTGGGAGGTATGGTTTTTAGTTAGTTTTATCAAAAAAATACGTTGTTTATTATTGTGAGTATCCTGCACTTGTCCAGATTTCACGGTATAAATGTAAATGGAATAAGACTTGCTTTAAGCATCATTTAACCGCCTTAAAATCTTAATAATTTCGTAACAAAAAAGTAACAGTTTTGTAACATAAGAATTGTAACTTTGCCGTCACTTACAGATAGACTTTAAGGTTTTGATGAAAAAGATTCTACTGTTTCCAGCCATCGTACTTGTTTTAGGTTCTTGTGTCAATCAAAATTCACCCATTAAAGGCAACTCTGCTATATCGGGTGCCGGAGCTACTTTCCCATATCCTTTCTACAACATTGTTTTTCGCGACTATATGCGTGTGAATCCGGGCATGACCGTGAACTACGGAGCCATTGGCAGTGGAGGCGGTATCCGGAGTTTGCGCGATAACTCCGTGGATTTTGGAGCCAGCGACGCTTTTCTTTCCGATAAGGAATTGAAATCAATGAATGCTGAAGTTGTTCATATAGCCACCTCTATGGGAGGTGTGGTGATGGCTTACACGCTTCCGGGCGTTGACAGCTTGCGGTTGACTGGCGAGTTGGTTACTGAAATTTTTATGGGCAATATCATCCGTTGGGACGATCCGCTTATTGCTCAGGAAAATCCGGATGTAGAACTACCCGATCTGAGAATTACACCTGTTTACCGATCCGATGGCAGCGGTACCACGTTTAATTTCTCCGATTATTTATGCGAGGTGAGTGATAAATGGAAACGCAGCATGGGAAAAGGAAAAGCCCTGAAGTGGAGTGCCGGAATAGCCGCGAAAGGGAACCCTGGAGTGGCGGGAATTGTTCAGCAAACCGAAGGGGCTATCGGTTACATCGGTTCTGAATATGCACTCACATTAAAGCTGTCTACGGCAAAACTTAAAAATAAATCCGGTAATTATGTAGATGCCACACTTGAAACTATCTCGGCTGCTGCTAACGTGGATTTACCCGATGATATGCGGGTCACGCTTACCGATTCTGCCGATCCCAATGCTTACCCAATCAGTCTGTTGACATGGATTTTGGTGTACAAAAACCAGCAATATGCAAACAGAACCGAAAAGGATGCCCGGGATTTAGTCAATTTGCTCACCTACGTGCTCTCACCCGAAGGGCAGGAAGTCGCAGCGAAAATTAATTACGCTCCCTTGTCGGAGCAGACGTTGATAAAGACACAAAAATTAATTTCGGAAATCCATTACGGAGGCAAGGTCCTGCAGTCTGCCAATCCGGATCCGTTACCCTGGCAAAACGTTAAGAGATGAAAGATAACTTGTTTAAAGCTATTTTGTTTACGGCTGCAGCAAGCGTCTTGCTACTTACAGCCGGAATAATTTACGCTTTGGTGGGTAGTGCTTCAGAAGCTTTCAGAGAATATGGTTTTCTCGGTTTTATTACAAATTCCGAGTGGGATCCGAGGCCGGCAACCGAAGAGTACGGAGCGTTTTCTTTTGTTGTGGGAACACTTTTTACGGCATCGTTTGCATTATTGATCTGTCTTCTGTTCTCATTGCCTGTGGCTTTGTTCACCGGAGAATATTTCAAAGGGACTAAGATTTCCTCGTTTGTGAGTTCGGTTGTCAATTTACTTGCTGGAATTCCTTCCATTGTTTATGGTTTGTGGGGATTTTATGCCATACGCCCGCTTGTGGTAGATTTAGGGATAAATTCTCAGGGATTCGGAGTTTTTACGGCATCAGTCGTACTGGCGATCATGATTATTCCTTATGCCTCTTCACTGAGCGGAGAATTTTTGTCGATGGTTCCCAATAACCTGAAAGAAGGTGCTTACAGTATGGGTGCGACAAGAATGGAGGTTATTCAACACATCAGTTTGCCAACGGCCGGCTCCGGGATTGTAGCCGCATATATCTTGGCGTTCGGTAGAGCACTGGGCGAGACTATGGCGGTAACCATGCTTATCGGGAATACCAATCATGTTCCGAAAGGGTTGGCCGATACAGGAAACACCATGGCGAGCATTATTGCCAATCAATTTGGTGAAGCTGACGGGTTGAAACTAAGTGCGTTGATCGCTATCGGGTTGTTGCTTTTTTTAATTACGGCAATTATCAATTTTATAGCAAAACTGGTAATGAAACACTTGTCGAGGGTATGATGGAGAGGAAACAAACAAGCATAAGGTATCGAAGCAGCAAGGACAAATTGGTGTTTGTTCTTGTCTGTGCATTGTCGGCCTTATCGATGCTGCCGTTATTCTTCATTTTGTGGGAAGTAATATCCAGGGGATACAAAAATTTCAACCTACAGCTGTTTTCTGAAGTGACACCGTCGTCGATGGATGCTATGCTATCACGTATCAACGGCGAATCCATACCCGGAGGAATCTTGAACGGAATAATCGGAACTCTGCTCATTGTTGGAGTAGCTATTCTTCTGACAATTCCGCTGGGATTGCTGATTGGGATTTATCTTTCGGAGAACCCGCAAAAAAAGTTTGCCCGGTTGGTCAGCTACCTGACTGACTTGTTGCAGGGAATGCCTTCAATTGTTATTGGAATTATCGCGTACGCATGGGTTGTGAAGCCTTTGGGCGGGTATTCTGCCCTGGCCGGAAGCGTGGCGCTGACGATAATGATGCTGCCTATGGTGGTACGTTCAACCGAAGAGACACTGAAAATGCTGCCTCGTTCCTATAAGGAAGCAGGACTGGCATTAGGTTCTTCCTACAGGAACGTGGTTTTCAAGATATTGCTTCCCTCGGGATTCGGTGGAATTTTTACCGGGATCTTACTCGCTGTCTCCCGGGTAATGGGCGAGACTGCACCCCTGATGTTGACGGCCCTGGGGGCAACCGTGGTAAACTGGGACTTGATGGAGCCAACAAGCGCTATTCCACTTCTGATCTGGGATTTTTACAACGATCCCAACTTGGTCGATTTAATTTGGTCAACCTCATTACTGCTCCTTATCGTCATATTTCTTTTAAACTGGCTGGCAAAAATCGTAGCACGCAAATGGAAGATATAAATTATAACGGCAATAAGCCTATCCTACAATTAAAATCGGTGTCGGTAGCATACACACCGGACAAAAAAGCAGTGAATGAAGTATCTGCAGATGTATTCCCCAATACCATCACGGCAATTATGGGGCCGTCGGGATGCGGGAAAAGCACCTTGCTGCGTGCCATTAACCGTATGCACGACTTGTATCCCAGTGTGAAGACGACGGGAGAAATTCTCCTGAAAGGGAAGAATGTACTGCAGATGAATCCAATGGAAGTGCGTCGTATGGCGGGAATGGTTTTTCAGCAGCCCAATCCGTTTCCAACAATGAGTATTTATGATAACGTATTGGCCGGTTATTCCCTTAACGGCATACGTTTAAATAGACAGGAGAAAGACCGTATCGTGGAGCAAAGCCTTGTTTCGGTGGCACTTTGGGATGAGGTAAAAGACGTGATGACCAAACGTGGTTCGTTCCTTTCGGGCGGACAGCAGCAACGACTGTGTATAGCCCGCACGCTGGCCTTGAAACCGGAATTGTTGTTAATGGATGAGCCTACCTCAGCACTTGATCCGATATCAACTAACAAAATTGAAGAATTACTGTTGGATTTGAAATCGAAATACACCATCCTGATTGTTACTCACAACATGTCGCAGGCTGCACGGATTTCGGACAATTCCATGTTTATGTATCTGGGGAATTTGATTGAATACGGCAACACACGCCACATGTTTACGAAACCCCGGAATAAAAAAACCGAAGAATACCTGACCGGTGTATTCGGATAGTTGGTTATCTTTGTATGTGAAATCAATTTTCTAATAACTGCAATCATGGGAACGAATAACAAAGAATCCGACAACCTGTTAAGCGCGTCTGGCGTCAGTATAAAAGAAAAATACTTCAACCAATTGAACAGTGACTTCCAGCTTCTTTCTGAAATTGTATTGGAACAGTTGGCAAACACGCAACATCTTTTGACAGAAAAAAATGAAGAGCTCTTTATACTGATGAAGAAGAACGAAAAAATTATCGATTCGTTGGATATCACCATAAAAGAAAAAGTGATAAACAGCATCATGTTCTTCAATCCCGTAGCCATAGATTTGAGAAAGATTATGGCTTATTACGACATGACTATTTCCTTGGAACGTGTGGGGGATCTTATCCAAAATGTTGCCGAGTCAATTAAAAAGATAGATTTCTCGCTCGATGGTTTCGATACGTATATTAAATTGATGGGGAAAATGCTTGTGCATACAGACGGAATGCTTAAAAATGCGGTGTTTTCCGTTTCGGGTTCGAGCAACCAAATGGCTTACAATACCATTTTGATGGACGATAAAGTAGACAAGATGGAACGAAAAATGGAACGCAAACTGGCTGAAGGTTTTCAAGAAAAAGTCACTAGTTATCAAATGCTTATTAATATTGTAAATCTTAACAATATTGCTTATTACATTGAACGTATTGGCGATAAAGCAGTAGATATGGCAGAATCTGCTATTTTTCTGTTGGAGGGAAAAGATGTCCGGCACGATAAAGAACTAAAAAAGTCATTGCCATTTAAAACAGAAGAGGAATCTTAATAAACATCAATTTTATCAGTTATGGAAGAAAGAATTCTGGTTGTAGACGACGAAAAAGACATTTGCGATATTCTTCAGTTTAATCTTGAAAATGAAGGGTACAAAGTAGATTTGGCTAATTCGGCTGAAGAGGCATTGTCAATTCTTACCGACAGGCACGATCTGATTATTCTGGATGTTATGATGGGGGGGATGTCGGGTTTTAAAATGGCCGAGAGACTCAGAAAAGAAGGAAAGAGTGTCCCCATCATATTTCTGACGGCAAAAAACACCGAAAACGATATGCTGACGGGCTTCTCCTTAGGCGGTGATGATTATGTGTCTAAACCTTTTTCTGTAAAAGAACTGATTGCAAGGGTAAAATCGGTTTTAAAAAGAGTCCGTTTAAATAAGAAAGAGACGCAGACACTCTGGCAGCATGAGGGATTAACCATTGATATTCTTAATAACAGGGTGACCATAGATGATGTTGAAGTTACACTCACGAAAAAAGAGTTTGAAATTCTTTCGTTGTTGTCGCAAACCTCCCCGAACGTTTATACCCGCAGCGAAATCTTGAATCAGGTTTGGGGTGACAACGAGTTTGTTCTCGACAGAACAGTAGATGTGCACATAACTCGCCTCAGGAAAAAATTAGGCGAATATTCATCAATTATTGTAAATCGTTCAGGATTCGGATATTACCTGAATTCAGAGCCAAAAACGACAGAATGAGTTTCCGGCTGTCATACCGAAAAAGAATCTTGCTGTACTTCTCCGTAATCATTGCAGTTTTTACGGCGGGGATTATTTTGTTTGAACAAAAGCAAGTCCGGCACGAACGTACGAAAAGCCTTGAAAATATGCTTGACGGAAATGCCGGTTTTATTCACCGCTACATAAAAGGCCGGCATATTGTATTCCCGGATAGCATACAACGGATGGATGAATTAACAGCGTATTTATCCGATAACCTACGTTTGACTATTATTGATAAGACGGGCAGAGTAATGTATGATAATCTGCTGGACGAGAAGAGGATGACTAATCATACAGACCGTCCCGAAATTCAAAAGGCAATGGTTTCAGGTAGCGGTTCCAACATACGAATGTCGGACAGTAACCATATCCGGTATTTATATTATGCCAGGAATTACGACGGAGCATATTTTATTCGCGTTGCCTTGCCCTACGAGGTGGAAGTGAGGCCGTTTCTTAATTCCAAAAACAGTTTCATGTATTTCATCATTTTGTTTTTCATTGTATGTGCGCTGATGATGTTCTATTTTGCCAATAAATTTTCCAAATCAATTAAAGAGTTAAAGGAATTTGCGGTAAACCTGAAGAATGGTAGGCCTACAAAAACAGCGTTCGAGTTTCCCGACGATGAGGTAGGAGAGGTTAGTGCCGAGATCGTGGAGAATTACAATTTATTGAAAGAAAACCGGAAAAAACTGGCTTTGGAGCGAGAAAAACTTATTCAGCATTTTCAATTTTCCGAAGAGGGGATTGCCATTTTTTCCGAAGAACGGAAGAAAATCTACGCCAACTCCCATTTTCTGCAATTTTTGAATATTATAGCAGATAAACCCGTGTTGGAAGATGAATATTTATTTTCCGATCCTGATTTTGAAGAGATTGATGCTTTTCTAGCTTCGGCCGAACGTACTGAAAATGTGTTCTCGACGCGTATAGAAAAAAACGGTAAGCAGTTCAATATCAGGGTCATTATTTTCGAAGATAAAAATTTTGAAATTTATATCAGCGACATTACTAAGGCTGAAAAGCGACGCTTGCTCAAGCAGGAGATGACCAACAATATCGCTCATGAACTCCGGACACCGGTTACCAGTATCCGTGGTTATCTGGAGACCATACTTAACCTTGACCCCAAAGATACAGACCGTCAGCAGGTTTTTATTGATCGAGCGTATGTTCAAACCATTCGGTTATCCGAATTAATACAGGATATAAGCATGTTGACTAAAATAGAAGAGGCTGCGGACCGGTTTGTTAAAGAACCCGTTTTTATAAAATTGCTTCTTGATGAATTGAAATCTGATTTAGCCCATATATTCCTTGAAAAAAACACCACATTTACTATCGAGGTAGCGGATAGTGTGGTTATTTATGGCAGCCGCACACTCCTGTATTCCATTTTCCGAAACCTTGTGGAAAACTCCTTAGCATATGCTGGCAAGTCTATTCAGATTGTGCTTAGGTGTTACATGGAAACTGATGATGCTGTGTACTTCGAATTTCACGATAACGGAGTTGGGGTGGAGGAGAAACACCTCGTAAAGATTTTTGAACGGTTTTACAGGGTGAACGAAGGACGTACTCGTGATACCGGCGGTTCAGGCTTAGGTTTGTCTATCGTTAAAAATGCAGTGCTTTTACACAAGGGTAACATCGTAGCCAAAAATCGCCCCGAGGGTGGGTTGCTTTTTCTCATAACTTTTCCAAAAATCAAAGCATAACTGCAACAATAAATTTTATTCGATTATTACTCGTCTTAACACAATCCGAACAAGTTTGACACTACCCTTATCTGTGGGGTAAGCAATAATACTTTTGACTGGCAACGCTTATTTTAACCGAAAAATAGAAACGCAATGGTTAAATAAACTAAACGGTTTTGTAATTTAAAACAATTCTAAATAACTTTGTAGAAAAATCACAGAATCAGGATTTCAATCAACCCGCTTTATCACCGATAAAAAAATGATATGTGTTAAACAAATATCATTCAAAAAATGTTATTGTTACTGATTCAGGTAATACGAGATAGGTTTGATCCAATATTACAACTAAATATATTATGGCAAAATCTAAAAAATCAACAGCTAAACAAGAAATACCCAAGGAAAAATTACTGCACATGCATAAGTTAATGTGCGATATCCGTAATTTCGACGAAAAGGTCAATTACATGGTGAAGAGAGGCCAGGTTCCCGGGATGACGCATTTTTCGGTAGGTGAAGAAGCAGCCAATGTGGGTGCAATTGCTGCTCTGTCGGAAGGTGATTTAATTACTTCCAACCATCGCGGCCATGGGCAGACCATTGCTATGGAAATAGACCTTAACGAGATGATGGCCGAAATTATGGGAAAAGCGACAGGAACCTGTAAAGGAAAAGGAGGCTCAATGCATATAGCCGATCTGGATAAGGGAAATCTTGGTGCCAACGGAATTGTGGGGGGTGGAATGGGAATGGCTATCGGAGCTGCCCTGACACAACAAATGAAAAAAACCGGAAAGATTGTCGTCTGTTTTTTTGGTGACGGAGCGGTGAATGAAGGTACTTTTCACGAAACAATGAATATGGCATCCATTTGGAAGTTACCGGTTATTTTCTATTCCATCAATAATTTTTACGGAATCAGTACTCCTATTTCGAGCGTAATCAACATAGATTACAATTACCAGCGTGCTAGCGCCTACGGCGTCCCAGGACATCTTATCGAAGATGGAAATGATTTGTTGGCTGTTTACAACAAATTTGTCGAGCTGGTGGATTATGTCCGCAGCGGAAACGGGCCTGTCTTGGTTGAGTCACTCACGTATCGCTGGTACGGACATTCAACTTCAGACCCCGGAAAATACCGTACCAAACAGGAGGTGGATGAATGGAAGAAAAAAGACCCGATTGTCAAGTACAAAAAATATATGATGGAAAATAATCTAGCTTCCGAAGAAGAGTTGGATGATATAGACCGTAAATCCATGGACGCCGTTGAAGCGTCTGTGAAATTTGCGATGGAAAGCCCCGAACCAACTCTGGAATCGGCTTTCGAAGATATTTTTGCAGATTAAGACTTAGGGATGCGGAATGCCGCTCCTTTACAATCAGTAACTCAAAATACAACAAAACGATACAGAGCAAAAAAGCTAACAGCAAAGGTGATTCATTGTACAGATTGACCCTAAGCCTCTGCACCAAGCTCTCAGCAACAATAATAAAAAATGGAAAACGAAACTAAAGTAATGTCTGTAAGAGATGCCATTATTTTGGCAATGTCAGAAGAAATGCGCCGTGACGAAAACGTGTTTCTTATGGGTGAAGACGTGGGTATTTTTGGTGGCGACTTCGGAACATCGGTAGGGATGCTTCAGGAATTTGGTAAGGAACGCGTTCGCGACACGCCAATTTCTGAAAATGCTATTTCCGGTTGTGCCATCGGAGCAGCCATGACCGGCCTGCGCCCCATTGTTGATGTAACTTTTATGGACTTTATTGTTTATATGATGGACAATATAGTGAATCAGGCAGCAAAAACCCGATATATGTTCGGCGGAAAAGGACAGGTACCTGTTGTGTTTCGCTGCGCGGCAGGATCGGGAGTGGGTGCCGCTGCACAACATTCTCAGTCGCTCGAAGCCTGGTTTACTCACATCCCGGGACTCAAGGTTGTTGCCCCGGGAACACCTGCCGATGTAAAAGGAATACTTAAATCCGCTATCAGGGACAATAACACCGTTATTTTCCTTGAATATAAAGCGCAATTCAACATGAAAGGAGAAGTTCCTCTCGATCCGGAATTTACCATTCCATTAGGCAAAGCCGAACTTAAACGAGAGGGCAAGGACGTAACTGTTGTTACGTATGGAAGAATGCTTGAACGCGTATTACAGGCGGCCGACCAGGTACGGGAGGCTGATGGGGTAAGCGTAGAAGTGGTTGATTTGAGAACATTGATACCGCTTGACAAAGAAGCCGTTCTTAATTCGGTGAAAAAAACCGGTCGTGTGCTGCTCGTTAACGATGCGCACAAAACCGGTGGTTTCATCGGTGAAATTGCCGCCATGATTGCCGAAAGCGATGCCTTCGATTACCTCGACGGCCGCATTCTGCGATTGGCGGCAGAAGACGTTCCCGTTCCTTACAACGCCAAACTTGAAGCAGCCATGCTACCCAGTGTTGAAAGGATTAAAAAATACATCCTCAAATTGGTTAATAAAAGGTGATAGAGGAGGTTTATGGAAGAAAGACAATTAGTTAGAGCCACTCCTGCAGCAAGATTGCTGGCTAAACGAATGAACGTGACGCTTACAAATGTGACCGGTACAGGTTATAAGGGACGCGTTCATAAAGAAGATGTTACCGGATGGAATTTTCAGGGTAAAATTCACGTCTCGCCGCTCGCACGCAGAATTGCTGAAGAACATCACATTGATCTGAAAGGTGTCAGGGGCACCGGTCACAACGATAAAATCATGAAGGACGATGTGCTGTTGCTCATCTCTGATCCTGTATTGAAAGCCCGCCTTACCCGGAATGATTTTGCTGAAGCTACGGCAGCACCAAAAATTCTTTCGGGAATAAGTAAGCAGCTTCAGGTAATACCTGCCGATAGCAAACCCGATGTCTCTGTTAAGGTGGAAGCAGCCGTAAGTACCGAAACCGAGCCGTTGAGCATGATGCGCAAGGTAATAGCAAAACGTATGTCGGAAAGTTATTTCTCGATCCCTTCGTTTATTCAAACCTGGGAAATAGATATGGCTGAACTGCTTGAGTTACGCAAAAAATTGATGGATCCGATAAAGGAGAAAACGGATAAAAAGCTGACTGTTACCGATCTGATTTCGTTTGCTGTGGTGAAAACGTTGATGAAACACAAATACATCAATGCGAGCTTGAATAACGAGGTTACCGAGATCACTTTCCACAACTACGTGAATTTAGGAATGGCGGTTGGATTGGACGAGGGATTGCTGGTGCCGGTAGTGAAAAATGCCGATAAAATGTTGCTCAGCGAACTGGTAGTAGCTTTGAAAGACGTTACCGAACGCACATTTTCGAAAAAGTTGCTGCCCGATGAACAAACGGGAAGTACATTTACCATCAGCAACTTGGGAATGTATGGCGTGGAACATTTTACGGCAATCATCAATCAGCCGAATGCAGCCATTTTAAGCGTCTCATCGACAAAAGATACCCTTGTGGTCCGCAACGGTGAGGCCGTAATCCGTCCGGTAATGAAAGTCAGCCTTACCAGTGATCATCGCATCATTGACGGACTTACAGCGGCAAAATTCATGACGGACCTGAAGCAACTGCTTGAAAATCCGTTAATATTATTAATTTAACGTTTGAGGTTTACTTAAAACTCATAACTCATAACTCAAAACATGGCATACGAAATTATAATGCCCAAAGCGGGAATCGACATGACCGAAGGGCAAATTGTAAAGTGGTTAAAAAAAGAAGGAGATCCTGTGACTCAAGGTGAAATTATCCTCGAAATCATGACCGATAAAACAAGTATGGAACTTGAAGCCGAGGCAACAGGCGTGCTCCTTAAAATTCTCCGTCACGACGGAGATACTGTTCCGGTAACGGAAGTTATCGGTTATATCGGACAAGAAGGCGAGGAAATTGTTCCGCAGGCATATGAAGAGGAGAAACCGGTTGAAGAAGAGGCTGCTGACAAATCAATGACAAGGCTCGAAGATTCATACAATGTGATCGTCATTGGTGGCGGACCTGCTGGATACGTGGCTGCTATCCGTGCTGCACAACAGGGGGCAAAAGTGGCCATTGTGGAAAAAAAAGAATTTGGAGGAACGTGTCTTAACTTGGGATGTATTCCGACGAAAGCATATCTCAAAAGTGGTGAAATTATCGAGGGTATGGAGATGGCTGCTTCACGTGGAATCATTTTTGAAAGCGTTAAGTACAAAATAGATATGCCTCGGGTGGTTCAGCACAAAAACTCGGTGGTAAAAAAGCTGACAAGCGGTGTAGAAGCATTGCTGAGAAGCAACAAAGTGGACATTTTCAAAGGAGTTGCCCGAATCAATAAAAACAAAGATGTGGTAGTGGATGATTCCACGGTGATAAAAGGTGACAAAATTATTCTAGCGGGAGGGTCAAAAGTATCCAGAATAAACATTCCGGGTATTGATAATCCGAATGTATTAACCAGTGATGATTTGTTGGCGCTGGACGTACTGCCCGAAACGCTGGCGGTGATTGGCGGAGGTGTTATCGGTATAGAGATGGCTCAGGCATTTGAGGCGCTCGGAACAAAAATAACCGTTATCGAGATGATGGACAGGATTATTCCGTCAGTGGACACTGAAGCGTCGGCATTACTTACCAAGTTGCTGAAAAAGAAGAACGTGAAAATAATGACTTCTACCAAGATTACTGAGCTTGCCGATAAAAAAGGCAAGGTGGAAGTTAAAATTGAAGGAGGAGAATCGGTCATTGCTGATAAGGTCCTGATTTCTATCGGACGCTTACCGGATACCGAAGGGATGGGAGATATTCAGTTTGAAATGGAGCGCGGCCGGATCAAGGTTGACAAATATATGGAAACCAGTGTGAAAGGCATTTATGCACCCGGCGATGTGAATGCTATAAAGATGCTGGCGCATGTAGCATTTCGCATGGGTGAAGTGGCAGCTGATAATGCTGTAAAAGGCAATCATCGCGAACTTAAATTGCATTCCGCTCCTTCGGTAGTTTATACCCATCCCGAAGTGGCTATGGTTGGTCTTACGGAAGAACAGGCACGCGAGAAATACGACGTTCGTATTGGCCGTTTTGATTTTGCTGCCAACGGCCGGGCTATGGCATCCGGTGATAATGTTGGTTTTGTGAAAGTGATCGCCGACAGCAAATATGGCGAGATTCTTGGTGTGCATATTGTAGGTCCCGCGGCAGCTGAAATCATTAACCAGGCATCGTTGCTTATGGAAATGGAAATCACCGTGGACGAAGTAATCAAAACTATATACGGACATCCCACTTACTCAGAAGCTCTCTTCGAAGCTTGTGCAGATGTTCTAGGCGAGGCTGTACATATTGTTAAAAAACAGAAGTAGTTTTGTATAAAAACTGACAAATATTAAGAGGCCGTCTCATGACGGCCTCTTTTTTCTCAAATTCTTCACAAGCTTTCTCCAAAATCTTCCTTGAATTTGGAAATAAGCCTTTGTGGCCAATCGTTAACAGGCTCCAGCCCTCCCATAAAGAAACGAAGAACAGGCGGTTCGTAAACGAATTTTAATCCACCGATAAGTTCACGGTTGTCATTCAGCCAGGTAACCCGGTCGATAACGTATTTTATCTGTGATAACGTGAATACACGACGTGGAACGGCAAGCCGGACTAACTCCATGTCGGCGTATGTTTCGTTTCCGTACTCGTCGCGTTGGTTGGAAACCGAGCCGCGTTCCATTCCCCGGATTCCGGATATCAGAAACAAGGCTGCAGCAAGCGATCCGGCAGGATACTGCGTTTGAGGAATATGGGAACAGAGTTCCATAGCATTCACGTGTGCACCGAGTACGCCGGCAGGCTTCAGCATGGGTACTCCGTTTTTATCCAGTTCATCCACCAGGTAACGGATAAAGTCGGGACTTTGACAAATCATGGTTTCATCCAACGTTTCGTATAATCCGACTGCCATTGATTCAATTTCACGTACCGATATGCCACCGTAAGTCAAAAATCCTTCATAAAGGGGAACAAGTGCCTCGAGCTCCTTGTAAATCACTTCGCTGTTGGTGCAGATACCTCCACCGCGCGAAGAACTTAGCTTCCGTGCCGAAAAATAGACAATATCTGCCAGCTCGGTCATTGTTTTTAGAATATCCGCCATAGACGTTTCATTAAACTCTTCTTCCCGCAATTTTACCAGGTAAGCATTTTCACCCAATAAGCTGGCATCCAGTACTAAACGGATATTGTATTTATCTGCAATAGCCCTCACATCGCGTAGGTTTTGAATCGAAAATGGTTGCCCGCCAATCAGGTTGGTGGAAGCTTCCATGCGGATAAACGGAACGTTTTTTGAACCGTGCCGGATAATGTTCTCTTCCAGTTTTTCGATGTTCATGTTGCCTTTAAACGGATGATCAGAATTCATCACATACCCTTCATCGTAAAGCAGTTCCACGATACGGCCACCACACTCGGTTATATGGGCCAAAGTAGTGGTGAAGTGATAGTTCATCGGAATCAGGCTCCCTTGCTTGATGTATGCTTTTGATAAAATATTTTCGGCTGCACGGCCTTGATGAACCGGCAGGTAATGTTTTTTCCCCAGAACGTCTTCTACAGCTTTCTTTAACCGGTAAAAACTTTGTGATCCGGCATATGCATCATCTGCCTGCATCATCGCAGCCATCTGATTGTCGCTCATAGCATTGGTTCCGCTGTCGGTAAGCATGTCCAGAAATACATCTTTCGTGTTTAGTCTGAAAGTGTTAAATCCACCTTCTTCCAATGCTTCCAGTCGACGTTCAATAGGTACTAAATGTAGTTTCTGCACAACACGCACTTTGTGCAATTCCAACGGGATATTCTCTCCGTTATAAAATTTAATTTCCTGCATAATAATTGTTTATTTTGTTTTGTAAAGATAAAAGTCTGAATTCCTCTAATCGGTCAAAATCTAATGTGAAAAACTGTCGTTTTGGCAAAACGATCTGCAAAGATATGTCAAATTATAAAATCATTACCCATTATTTGAGTTTAATTTAAAAAAAGCGGGTCGCTTGTATTTTTTTTAACGATTTCAAGTAAGGATGACAAATTAATCGTATATTTGCGAGTACAATTAATCTCATTGAATAACATTTAAACAGAAACTCATGGATAAACCTTATGTAATAGGTATAGATGTCGGCGGTACAAATACGGTTGTGGGTATCGTTGATAAGAGGGGACAGATTTTACGTAGCGGAAGTCTGAAAACGGCTAAGCATGCTGAAGTGGAAGACTACTTGAACGAATTGAGCCAAGTGATTGAAGATGTGATCAAGGATATTGCCACCAAAGATCAAATCAAAGGAATTGGAGCCGGAACACCCAACGGCAACTATTTCACCGGAAGTATCGAATTTGCTCCCAACCTTCGTTGGAAAGGAGTTATTCCGTTTGCACAAATGCTGGAAGACAGAGTAGGTATTCCCGTGGCGCTTACCAACGATGCCAATGCGGCAGCCATCGGTGAAATGACATACGGGGCAGCCCGCGGAATGAAAGACTTTATTGTAATCACTCTCGGAACCGGTGTAGGAAGTGGGATTGTGGTGAACGGACAAATGGTGTACGGCCACGATGGCTTTGCAGGTGAACTTGGGCATGTAATCATGCGGCGCACGAACGGAAGAGTGTGTGGTTGCGGAAGATCGGGATGCTTGGAGGCATATACCTCAGCAACGGGAGTAGCCCGTACTGCACGTGAATACCTGGAGCTTCAACACGACGCAAAAACTCAGTTGCGTAACATCCCCATTGATGACATCACTTCCAAAGATGTCTTTGATGCGGCTATGGCAGGCGATGAAATGGCCAAAGAAATATTCCGTTTTACCGGTGAAATGTTAGGTGAAGCATTTGCTGATTTTGTAGCGTTCTCAAGCCCTGAAGCCATTATCCTTTTTGGAGGATTGGCGAAAGCCGGTGATCTCATTATGAACCCAATCCGCGAATCAATGGAAAGAAACCTGTTGCCCATTTTCAAAAACAAAGTGAAATTGATCTTCTCTGAACTCAAGGAAAGTGATGCAGCGGTACTTGGCGCCAGCGCACTGGGTTGGGAAGTGAGATGATTTTATACAGACTACAGATTATAAACCGTCTCAGGAATGAGGCGGTTTTTTTCTTTTGTTTTCATCCTTCATGGCTCTGCAACGAATCATTTTTGTGAAAGAGCCGAGATTTATTTACATTTGCATAAGATCTATGCAGGAAAGTATAACTAACGATCTCGGAAAAAAGAAAAAGAAGGTTTAATTTTATCCTTAAAAACAACGTGAAATTTTTTATTAACCCTATTTAAAAAACGTGATTAAAGTATTGGTCCTAATAGATTACTCAACTGAGTTCAGCCGCCGTTTCCTGGATGGGTTAATCCAATATGCTCAGGAAATGGGACAATGGAGTTTTTATCGCCTTCCTGTTTACTATAAAAACATCCATGGAGAAGAAGGCGTAATAGCGTGGGCTCAAAAGTGGGAGGCCAATATTATTATAGCCCAATGGAATTACATGAGTTTGGAATCGCTTCAGAAGTTACAGATACCGGTTTTTTTACAAAACTACAAAGAGGAAGGCAAATGTTTTTCAAATATTACAGGCGATTACACTGGGATGGGGGCGATGGCTGCGAAGTTTTTTATTCAAAGGCGTTATAATAATTTTGCTTTCTACGGAAATAAAGGATTTATCTGGTCAAGAGAAAGAGCCGAGGGTTATAGGCGTGAAATTGAAAAAATTAAAGGAAATTATTATTACTTCGAGAGTGAAGATTTGAATGATAAGCAATGGGAGCACACGCACACCCAATTGGAAGATTGGCTGATTTCTCTGCCGAAGCCGGTTGCAATTTTCGCATGCGACGATAGTTTTGCCATACAGATATCGGAAATTTGTAAATTAAACAATATAAACATCCCTAAAGAAATTGCTCTTTTAGGAGTAGACAACGATAGATTAATTTGTAATTTATCCGATCCTCCAATCTCTTCCATTATACTGGACGCCGAAAAGGGAGGATATGAACTGGGCAGAAAGATTCATGAGACGTTACAGGAGAATAATCCAAAGCCGTTCAGTATTTGTATTAACCCTTTAGGAATTGAATTGCGAAAATCTACAGAGAACTATAATGTTAAAGATAAATATATCCTGGAAATTGTGAAATACCTTCAAAAGAATTTTGATTCGGCAATAAAAATAGATAAATTAACTTCTTTAGTGCCTCTTTCCCGCAGGAGTATAGAAAGTAAGTTCAAAAATGAAATGGGAATTTCGCTCTACCAGTTTATTCTTAATTTAAGAATAGAACATTTTACTTTTTTGTTAACCACGACAAATTTATCCATATCCGACATAATTTTTAAATCCGGATTTAATGATTATTCGAACGTTTTCAGGTTGTTTAGAAAAATAAAAGGCTGTACACCGGTAGAATACCGTAAAAGATTTATGTGATTACTTTCCTCCTGGTAAGCAATTTTACAAATTTTCGTCAAGACAAGTAATTCAATCCATATAATCAGGCTTGTTTTGTCCGTATTTTACTTCCCCACAGTGCATAATACATAATAAATAGGTAAGCCGGTAATCCTATGGCATAAGCCATTTGATAAGAAAAGTGTTGTGCAAAATACCCAAAGATCAACGGAATAATGCCCGCACCCACAATCCCGGTTACCAATAACGCAGAACCCGATTTGGTGAACTTTCCTAAGTCGGCAATAGCTAAGGGCCATATAGCAGGCCACAACAAAGCGTTCGCGAGCCCCAATAAAGGTATTAAGTAGATAGAAATAGTAGAAGGCAATATAAGAATGGTTATGCTCACAATAATTCCTAATATGGTAGATGCAAGCAATGCCTGCGTCTGACTTATATATTTTGGGATAAAAATCATCCCTACCAAATATCCTACTATCATGGCAAACGAAACAAACCACACATAGTTATGTGGGGAAGACAATCCCAATATATTGGCATAATCATTTATTGTTCCTAAAGCCAGGTATTCCACTCCCACCGTAAAAAATATGGCCACAACTCCTAAAAGCAAATGTGGAAACTGCCATACACTTGTTTTTGTAGAAGAATAAGAGTTCTGTATTTCTCCTGTTTCTGTTTCTTCTCCTATAGCTTTTACTTCAGGCAGAGGAGAAAAATAATAGATAATTCCCATTACAGACATTACGGCTGCAATGATATAAAACGGAGTAATAATGTCGGTTATCCTTACATTGCTCAAATCCATAAAAACAGCCAAAATAAAAGATGCGGCAGCATAAAATATTTTCGCACAAATCCCCATGAATGAAATTCTTGATGCTGCACTTTCAGGTGATCCTATAATGGAGACATAGGTGCTGTAAGCACCTGTCAGCAGTGCTTGTCCCAAACCATTGATGAAGAGGGCCAATAAAAACAAGGAAAAGTTTACCGTTTTAGCTGAAGGCACAATAATGAGAAAACCTACAGCCATCAGTATAAGTGCAATGACCATTCCGCCTTTATAACCTGCTTTTTTTAAAATATTGCCTGCTACGCCACCAAAGACCAGGTAAGCCGAAAATGTAGCCAGCATGATCAAGTATGACATTGCTGTGGTAACATGAAATGCCTGTTTTACAAAAGGAATAAAAAAAGCATTAACCCCCAGTGCAAAACCCAATATAGCATTCATCGAACCCACCAGGAGTAACGGTACAATGATGTTTTTTTTATCTACTTTCATTCTTAATATGTTATTAATTGAGCTTTTGTATGTTTATCGCTGTACATACGGAATCTAAATCATTAATAATCTGTAACTATGTATTCTGTTAAAATATCGACACTCATTTCTATACCGGGTGTTAGTGTATCGGGACATCTACCGCAACCTTCTATCTCCATGAATCCGGAGGGATCGCAATAAACACTCAATTTGACCCCTTTGGCTGAAGGAGTTTTATCGGGAGAAATATCCGCAATATCAATATATTGATGTTTCGATGCAACGTTCAACACGCTGCGCTTTACCCTGAACTTTTCACCGGGAAGGTATTCTATCCAATCTACTTTTTCACTTAACCCCAACTGAAACCTTTGATCCGTTTCTGTGTTGACAATCAGTCGGCCATCTTCAATAAAACGCTGCTGTTTACTGGAGTTGTACAAGTCCCAAACATTTTCTTCATCAGAAACAGGTATTACGACTCTGCCTCTTTCACCAGAATCGAACTGGCACAACGACCAGGGCGCTAACATAAATTCTCCGTTGTTGATCGTCTTTTTTCCCACGTATCGAATAAGTTCGGTAACGTTTTGTCTGAAAACATGCTGATCTGTTTCAATCTTTACGTGTCTTTCAAATTCACACGGAAGGCCTGTTTGTTGGTTATTTATCAAATCAATTTCAGCCCTTAAGACCGTTTTGTCCTCTTCTGATAAAATAACTTCCCACACTGCTCCAGTAACAGATGGTGGAACCCGCCAGTTTCCTGTTGGATATTCATAACCTAACGTTGTCCCTTCGGGGGCGGGCCAAAGCGCGTCGCCCCCAGGGTTTTGATATGCATTTTTATTGGAACGTTTTTCAATGGCCGAGGGCAGAACCCTGTTTAAAACTTGTCCGTTTACAATCGTGAACAACCGTCCTTCCAGATCCAATGCGGCTATCACGCCATTTTCCATATTACCGGTAAGGTGCCAACGTCGATAAGACTTGTTCAGCAGTTCAGTTAACTCAATTCCGGTCATTTTTATTTGCTTAATCTTTTCTTTAAATCTGTCAAGATAAAGGCCTTTGCCTTATTCGCATATTCCATGTTAGCCTTGGGTGCGTGTTGTGCATACCAATATTTGTCGTCGAAACGCTTCATGTCGACTCCTTCGGGAGCAAAAGCCATCATAAGTGAGGTCTCTTGTTCACCGGCATGATCAATCGGCCACTGTGCCTGTGCCTCGGCACTCATAAAGGGTTCTACCCGAATCCAACTGAACGGGTCCGTTCCCGCATCATGTTCTGCGTAGTAATTGGCAGAGGCCTTGTCTTCTCCCCACCAGCCATCCCCTTTTTCCCGGTCGAGAAAAGCGAAAATTTCCTGCTTGGCGGCCAGCCTGAATGCTAAATCGTTTGGCATACCGCTCGCGAAGTTTTCACTTTGATGGTGATAAAACAAATTTATATTGCGGAAACCAATTCGCAACAGGTTGTAAAATAATTGCCGTGCAAAGGTGTTGAGTACGCCTGAATCAATGTGCATGCCTCCCTTGCGTTCAGGCCCGGATACGGCATAAGATCCTGCGCCGAACCAAAAAGGCGGTAAAATAATCACCTCCATTTCTTTCTCCAACATTTCCAACGCACCTTGTACAACTAATGTATCTACACCTGTGCAAAGATGTTCGGCATGATATTCTATAACACCTAACGCCATAACTACCGGAGTATTCTCATCAATAGACTTTCGGATTTGATCCGGAAACATATATTCGTAACGCATATTTTTTATCGTTTAAAGTTCAATGTATTTCATAAATTTAGAGGACATCATTTCTACACCGCCATCTTTAACAATGACTCCGTTTTCCCACCTTAAGCCAAAATCTTTATCGTAGAAAAAAGTATCGATTTGAAAAGTCATATTTTTCTGCAATAGATATTCGGAAGTCGATTCCATCCAGGGGCGCTCTACTTCCATCATGCCGATAGCATGACACGGGCCGTAAAGAAGATATTGGCCAAAACCTTGATTCTTTACCCAATTCTCGTAGTCATTGACAACTTGTCCGGCAGGCTTTCCTGCAGCAATCATACCTATGGTTTTTTTGTGAGCTTCTAACCCAAATTCTATTAAACGTCTTTTTCGCTCGGGCAACGGCCCGATGGAGAACGGCAAACCCACGCTGGATGAATAGCCACTGACTCTTGCGCCTATATTAAGTTGTATTACTTCATTTTCTACGATTGTATTGTGTCCCGGTCTCGAGATAGCATTGTTGGTAGACTCTCCGCAAAAGCAGTAAAGGGAGTGTCCTTCATATTCTCCCCCGTGTTTATATATCTCACGTTGGGCAATTCCAATGACCTGGAGTTCCGTCATACCCGGTTTTATCTCGTTCAATATAGCTTCCACAGCAAGTTCCGATATCTGGTACGCCTTCCTCATGCATGCGAGTTCATTTTCACTTTTTACGAACCGAAGGGGCCAAAGGGTCATGTCTGCTTTTACGATTTCTACGTTAGGAAGCTGCTCTTTTAGGGAGGTATATACGGGTAGGGGAGTAATAGCCCATCCCACGATGCCTAATTTACGAATGTGTTGCAAATCGTATTTCTCCAACAAATCTTTGTATGTAATAAAAGACATCCCAGGCGCGTCCGGCTCAGCTGATTCGCGGTATTCTATCAACTTTTCAATATTTTTGAAAAAACTTCTCTGTGACGCGTATAAATCACTTTCGGGGCCAACTAACAATATTGCTTCTCCCTGTGCCGGTACAAATACCGCAGCTGTTTCAAACACGGGCCAGTACTCACTCAAATACCTGACGAATGCCATGTCTGATTCTGTGGCATGTACTAAACAGGCGTCTAAGCCTTCTTTTTTGATGTTTGCCTGAAACTTCCTGATTCTTTCTTTAAATTCACTTGTTGGGATTGTTGTTGTGTTCATAATACAGTTTTTTTTCATTAATAATTTTGTTATAAAGTTTATCGAATGTTTTCTTTTCTGACTTTAGGCAACTGGTACAATAAGGTGTCTTTCAAAACCAAAAGTTTCTCTTTTAATGAGTATGGGGTATAGACATAATCTTGCTCAAACTGAAAACCCATACGGGAATCTCTAGTTGTGGCCAATAAGGAGAGTTCAGTCCGTTCGATCTCGTCTTTTACAATATTTTCCATTCTATCAAGGATCTCCTGAATAGCTTCTTTTTCTTTTTCTTTTACTAGCTTCATCCGGAGATCTTCAAATTCAAGGATAGCGTAGTCGCTTTGCATCATTCGTTGTAGTTGTTCAGCCACAATTACTTCTCTTACCGCTTCTCTGCGTTTAGCCTCAGGACTGTTAATTGCGGCAGACCTGTATAAAGTCAATCCCCTTTCCATTTCATCAATGGCTTTTTTTAGATAATTAAGGAAAAGGGGCAGAATCTTTGTTTCATTTGTAGCGACAATACCTGTTGCATTTCTGGCATATTGTTCTGCCCTATTTACCTGATTCGAAAAATCGGGGAAGAATACCATACGGGAAACGGTAAACGGCCAGTAAGGGTTGAGATCTGGATCATTTTTTGCCGGATCTGACCATGAATAGGTAAAAGTTGCTGTTCTTACTGGGGGTACCTGGAAAAATATAGGGTTTCCAATAGCATTGTTAGTGCCCATATTAGGCCCGGTGTCGGGAACAAGACGGATAGCCCTGCTAAAATGTTCCCATGCTTTTAATACCTGTTCCTGCTGATTTTTTCCAAAAATTACCGTAGCCGTTTGATTCAAAAGTGTCTCAAAAGAAGGATAATCTGTCCAACAAGTCCATGCACGAAGCTTACTTAAAAAATTGGGTTTGTAACCGCTGCTCCAGCTCTCCAACGTTCCGTTCACACCTAGTCTTTCCAATGCCTTATAACGGTCATGCCATTGATAAGGACAGGGCAGATAAGGTATTGTTCCGTATTGCCAACTGGCAAAGGTGTCTACTTTAGAGAAGACCCTCATGTTACGATTTTTGGCTTCCTCTATTTGTGCTTCCGTCACTTCGGCCGGGCCAATTTGATTTAAGGAATAATCACGCAAATATCCCTGCATGCCGTCTATTTCAAAACTTTTTCCATTTTCCCAGGTGAGCATGGGGGTGGTGTTCTCAGGGAGTTGTTGAATGAAATAGCGCTTTATTTCCGTATTTTGGGGACGAAAATCGATATTGTATTCCCATGGAAGTATTTCTATGGCCGGGTTCATTTTATGACACTCTTCTTCGACTATTCCCACAGCATACGACCAGTTTTTAGCCCAATCCTGAAGGTACTCCTTACTTGCACCGTGGCCTCCCCCCCATTTTTTGTACCAGAATCCCTCCGTTAAGAGGATGTATCCGTTGATTTCAGGAAATTCCCGGACAATATCTCGTACCAGTCTACGCAATTCCGCTTCGCTTTCTTCGGTTCCCAAGTATTGGAAAATGATCTGCGTGTAAACTTTCAAGCCGTATTTGGAAGCTCGTTTAATCAGATCTCTTATTTTTGCAGGATCTTGTTTACGCACTCCGTACATCAGGCGTGCGTAAAAATCGGTAGAATTATCGGCTGTTGTCCGGTCTCCATTCGGGTTGGTATATACACCGGCAAAAATACCGTCAAAGCCGTCATGAACAAGATGGGACAAAAGTGCATCAGGCCATTCCATCCATCCCATCCACGATAGAACCATGCGCGTATGGTATAAACTGTGGCGAACTGTTTTTAAGTTGTTGGGTAAAAAAGGAGCTTCACGAAGATTCATTCTTGCTTCCAGGTTATAAAGGCCGAACATTGTTCCTTGTTCGTCATAACCACACACAACAATACGACGAGGAGTTACCTGTATTTCGTAATCTTTGGGGTTTTTAAGGGTTAACCCGCATCCGGGAAGCTGCTCTCTCGTTCCTGCAACAATACATTGACTTAATTTCTTCCAGTCATTCAAGGTGACCCTTTCTTCGAATTCTATTGCCACACCGTGTGAAATAACCATATAATCCTGAAAATCTTGAACGGCGGTTAAGGTGACAATACCTGCCTGTTTCAAGTAAACCAGTTTCCACCCGTGATTGAGAATGGTCATCTCATCCTTTTCCGCTGAGGTGCTCTTGTCCCTTCTCCATACATGCACAGGAGCCGTTGAAAGATGTTTGTGGTAGTCATACGGTTCTTCCACAGCAAGGCGTTCAACCTCTGAAAGGAAAGGGGTTACGTTTCTGTTTTTTATGGTGTTTTCTGTGGAAATATCACTCTTTTCAGCAAAGCCCATAGTGGGTGAAACAGTCATTCCGACGAGGCCGGTAGTGCTTGTAATTAAAAAATTTCTACGGGTAAAATTTTTTCTCATTTTTTTGATTGTATTTACATATACGTATTCGAATACCTTTAAAGAGAGATCTGTTTATTACCAGAAGTGCATGTTTATTATAAAAATATTTGTTTATTCTTCGATAACCAGCAGAGAGTATCCTTTGCTTTTAGGTACGTTGATATGGACATAATCACCTTCAAGGGTATAAGACAGCCTCACCTTTTCGGGTGCCAGGTAGATGTTCTTGAAATTTCTATCATCGTGGCGAAGGGATAGGGTTATGTTGTCAAGTTCAATGGGTTCTTCGATCATTTGCGTATTTCCCCTCATCTCGGGCAGATAAGAAAGCAAATGCACCATTCTTCTTTTGGGTTGTTCCGTGACAAAAACCCGGGAGAATGACGGTAAATTTTTTGTCTTTACTAACGGTTTGGCAAGAAACCGGTCGAGCACGTTGGAAAAGACTGTTCTTAACTCCACGGATGCCTTATCGTAATACCCGGAGAATATACGGTGGCTGAAATGGGCCACCTGCCCGTTAATTGTAAGCGCCGGCTTCTCCGTCACCCTGTCTGGCGGATTATAATAGAAAGCATATTCCCCATCCCAATCCCGGTTATGATATGGTTTTACAAGACGTGCCTCCGTTCTTGTTTTACCGGACGCTTCCACTTCAATGCCGTTGGAGTATAAAGAGAGCGGCATGTCCGGCAACCCTTCATTACAATTTTCCCCTACGGTAAAATAAGCCGGATCAAACGGATTTTCTCCTAAAAATTTGATGCCCCATTCCTGTTCGAGCACAAAATGTCTCTTCTCCGGATCAAGGCCGGAGAACCCCGTTGAAATGACCGCCTTTCCTTCATTGACGTGTTTCTTCACGCGTCTTGCCGTTTCCTCGTCAAAGAGAATGTCGTCGGGAAAGATCAGCACCTTGTACTTGCTCCAGTCCGATGCCAGCGTCACCACATCGAACTGCTGCTTCAATTCGCTCAACATGCGCACCGCGCTTTTGAGTTGTCTGTCGCCCCGTATGTTTGCAATTTTCTTTGGATAGACGATGGCTATTTCAGTTATGTTCTTGGCGTTGTCGAACCAGGGTTCCATGGTCTGGAGTTCCCTGTATATTCTTTCCACCCTGTCAAGGACGGCATTCTCGAGATCCCCCCTGGGGTGAAAATGGCCTCCGATATTGGGACGCATCCCGTTGGCCAACCCGTAAAGCAACTCCGACTTGATGGCTTCCCCGGGACGTAATCCTCCAAAATCCCCCCAATCGTAAAACCGGCCCGTCATATTCAAAACCGGATAGTCGCCCAGCGTCCTTAAATAGTGAGATAAAACCGGTAAGTATTCATATCCCCATGCGCCGGCAGGAAGGCATTCTACTTCAAAGTAAGTACTGAATTTACTCTGTTCCTCGTAACCGGGATTGTTGTGGTATATTAATAAATTAGGATTTATTTTCGTTGCCGCTTTGTAAATATCTTCAGCTAATCTCAGCGCGGAGAATTCCGAAAATTTTGTTACTTCGTTCAGATTGTTCCAATCAATTCCCTTTTCTTTCATTTCCTTTACGCAAACAGGGCAGACGCAAGGGAAATTCTGAAGGCAATCAATAAAGAAGCCGGACACCGGATAATTTCGTGCGATCTCTTCTACCATGGCAATTAAATGATCTCTGTAAGCGGTATTGTAGCACATGGTTCGTACGTAAGGCGTAAAACGTGGCTCACGATATTCGCGGCCGTCAAAATACAGAGTCGTCCACTCTCTGTGTTTTAATCCCTCAGCACTACTTATTCCCCCATTCAGATATGCCGTAAGAGCAATCCCTTTCCGATTGCATGCATCTGCAAGCTGCCCGAAAAGATCATATTTTAGAGAAGGGTGTTTTATGCCAATCTTTGTATCGTAATAAGCCATTCCCAAATTACAGCGGGCGTGGAATGTCAGGTAATCTACTCCACAGGCTTTGATCCTATCAGTAAATGCCTCTACATCAAAATTTTCTCCTACATCCGGGATAGCAGGCATAGTATGATTATCGTAAAACAGACAATACTTAGGCGTATGAATTTTGCCCTGCGGATAAACCAGAAAGGGTAGGACAAGGTAAATAACAAAAGGAATGATTTTCTTCATTTTTTCAATCAATGATTTTAGCATTAGATAACACGGCTAGTATTTCTTCTTTGGTAAGTTTATTCGTTCGGATATACCGTCTGTCATTTAGGGGAATAAGAATATTACCGTTCGAGTCATTAACAGGCTCTTCCTCGTCCAATCTCTTGTATAAAGTAATATCGGATGGTTTTAACTGTAGTTGAAGTTTTTTATTTCCGGATATGTGCCAATAAACAACGTAATATTCTCCCTTTCTCTGGAATATGAAAGCCCTGATTTCTTTGCTGCCTCCTGCTACGCCAGAGATTTGTTCATAAGGCACCAATTCAAATTGATTTTGTTCATTCAGTAATAGATGATGCTCTTGTTCCATATCCTGAAGCATTGTTTTTTGTCCTTCGGTGAGCCAATCAATACTTCTTACCTCTTCCCATCTCCTATAAACTTCCAGGTTATCGGCTGTTCGGGCATGTTTTTTAAATCCCTCCAAATTTGAGTTTAATGAAACAGGACAATCCCAAGCAGCAGCTACGCTAGTTACAAATTCAATCATATCAGGCTGTGTCCCAATTGATTTTTCATTAGGAACAAAATAGCCCAGCCACCCGAAATTAACCCTTGAAAAATCGGCTTTCATCCGCCTTGCTTGTTGAGCTGGCCATCTTTTTATTTCTTCCTTCAGAACATCCGGCCTGAAAACATCAAACGCATTTCCTCCACTTAGCATGTGCCAGCTAAAATGTGACTTTGCCGCTCCTTCTGCATAAATGGGTGTAGGATCAAATCTCTTATAAACTCTCCACTGCGCATAAGGGACATTAAACCAAAATGGAGGGTTAACTCCTTCTGAACCGTCGAAGTAGCAAAACTCAAATCCGGCGTTATATATGTTTTCCAGTTTTTCCGCAATTTCATCTTGTAAGCTGGTTCTCTGATCAATATAAACACTTCTTTGGGTGCCGAACTCACTTACATCAAGCAATCCAAAAATGGTACCAACCGGTAATGAATTTATGGTTGTTTTGTCAACTCCTCTTGTACAACCGATAAATTTATACGGCCACGATGTCGTATAGCTCTCGTAGGAAACCAATTCGGTTCCTATTTTTAGCACGCGCATACCATCTGCTAATGTAGTACTGACTGGATTTTGTTCCACAAATATTTCTGTGTCGCTAGTTCCCAGTGGTTTTGCCAGCGTAAAATATTTAAGCAAATTCAATCGATGATCGGGTATAGGCGTAACATACCTACTGTCTCTTCCTATATGTGAATGTAAAAAATGTAAACCGGGTGAGATGCCTTTACCCTTGATTTTTTTAAGTAAATTTTCCAAATCCTCCCTTTCATTTGGGTAAATTGATTTTCTCCAGTCATAATCTCCCTTTTTACTCCATGATGGGCCACTTTCTACAATAGCGCTATATGGAATTTTCATACTGCGAAATCCTCCCATTTTTGCATATTTTATATGTTCATCTACGTTGTCGGGAGTGATATCCGAAGCGGCATAATAAGATGCATTGTATAGTTTGTGTCTGCGACTTTCAACGCCCTTTGGCAAATTAAAATCCTCCTCCACCCGGGCGATATTGTTTAGTAAATCGCCTGTTTTGCAGACTATCAAAGCGGCTCCAACCTCTAATAGCTGAATGTCCCTTTCAACTGCCGCCTTCATTATGCGATACCCTTCACGCTTTTCTGAATTGATCCGCGCATGAATATTTGTTGCGAGTACGTTAATGGCTATTTTATTGTCCCAGCTTACATTGAGCCATTCTCCGAAGTGTTCTCGGTCGCGCACAGGCAATTGAATAAAATTCATTTCATAAACGGGAGGTAAAATCCCTTTATTTACACCAATGCCATAATCATTGCCTTCTATAAAAAAATCCTTTACCGTGAAGTTTATATAATTGGGTGTTATATCTAATTTTATACGTGCCTTATAGAAAATCAGTTCAAAATCAACAATCAGTTCGTTCCCTTCTTTTTTAACGGATTTAGCATTGAATGTTATTTTGTTTGTTGGATAAGCCAGTTTTATTTCATTGTGGAATGGCCTTTCCTGAGTGACAGAGAAAACAGGCATGTTTAATTGCTGCGAAAGACATTCTTCATTGGTTGGTTTATACAGTAGACTTTTGGCAATTCCATCTTCCCCGATAACAAATCTCATTTGATCGTTTTCAATGACGATATCCCTGTTATCATTTGTTCTTGCATCTATGTTTAATGCAACACTGGCTATGATAAGTAAGACAATAGAAAATCTCATGTTTGACGTTTGTTTTATTATTCTTATTTAAGAAATTGAATAATTACTAAAGATGTATTTGTTGAGGGGTTAATTCTTTTTGTTTAAACCACTCTAGAAATCTAACTTTACGACAGGTTTTTTAATTGAGAATTTTAGCCTTGACAAAACAATCTATTAATTGTTCTTTTGTTACTCCATTCACTTTCAGGTATCTACGGCTGTCGGCCGGGATTATTGTCTGGTTTTCTTGACTGGGGATTAAGTTAATTTCCTGTCCCAGGTTCTCGTATAGTTTTACATTATTATTGTCTATTGGTAATTCCAGTTTCTTATTTCCGGATATGTGCCAATAAACAACGTAATACTCTCCCTTTCTCTGGAATATGAAAGCCCTGATTTCTTTGCTGTTTCCCGCCGCGCCGGATATTTGCTCATAAGGCACCAACTCAAATTGATTTTGTTCATTCAGTAATAGATGATGCTCTTGTTCCGTATTTTTTAGCTCATTTTTCTGCTCTTCCGTGAGCCAATGCTTCGCTCTGACCTCCTCCCATCTTCGCACTACTTCCAGGTTGTCCGGAGTTCTTGGATGAGCTTCAAATGCCTCAAGATTAGAATGAATGGAAATCGGACAATCCCAGGCCGCTGCCACACTGGTAACGTATTCCAACATATCCGGTTGTGTTCCTACGGTTGTCTCACTTGGAACCCAATAACCCAACCATCCGAAGTTGATTCGTGTAAAATCCTGTCTCATCCGGGGAGCTTCTTCTGCCGGCCATTTTTTTGTTTCTTCCTTCAATACTTCCGGCCTGAAAACATCAAAAGCATTTCCTCCACTCAACATATGCCAGCTAAAATGTGTTTTAGCAGCCCCTTCTGCAAATAAAGGCTGGGGTTTTAACCGTTTAAATACCCTGTACTGCGCTAAAGCAACGTTGATACCGAATGGAGGATCCACCCCCTCTGAACCGTCAAAATAGAAAAATTGAAATCCGGCATCATAAATTGCCGCAATTTTTTCAGCAATTTCATCTTGTAAGCTGGTTTTCTGGTTTATATAAACACTGGTAGCGCCGAATTCACTGACATCCAGTATACCAATGGAGTATCCCTTGGGAAGGCTGTTCACCGTAGTGTTATCGATCGCCCTTTTGCATCCCGTAAATTTATAAGGTGGTACAGTAGTAAAATTCTCATATGAAATAAGTTCCGTTCCTACCTTCAAAACCCGGCATCCCTCCGCCATGACGGATCCTTCGGGATTTTGTTCTACATACACAGTCGTATCGTCCCTTCCCAGGTTTTCCGACAGATTAAATGTTTTTACGAGATTTAGCCGGTAATCGGGAACGGGAGTTACGTACTGGCTCTTTCTGCCGATATGTGAATGAAGAAAATGAACACCCGGAATGATACCTTCCGCTTTAATCTTATCCAACATTTTCTGAAGATCTTCTTTTCCATTGGGATATAACGTCTTGTCAATTTCATAACTTCCAATGATACCGTATCCTCCTCCTCCTTCAAAACTGGGGTAATAGATATTCATCAACCTGAAACCACCCATCTTGGCGTATTTGATGTGTTGATCGACATTCGTTGGATTTATGTTTGCCGTCCAATAGTATGAAGCATTGATAAAATCATTTCTACGGCTTTCTACGCCTTTGGGCAGATTAAAGTCATTCTCTATCTGAGCAATATTATCCAGCAATTTATCGGATTCAGAAACAATTAATGCAGCCCCGGTGCCTTTAAATTTTATATCCTTAATGGCACTTGCCTTCAATATTTTATACCCGTTTCGTTTCTCAAAATCGATATAGGCGTATTCATCTGTGGCTAACACATTAATAGCAGCCTTATTATCCCAACTGACATTTAGCCATTCTCCAAAATTCTCCCGGTTACGGATGGGTAATTGTAAAATACATACTTCAGTAGCGGGAGGAGGAGTTATTTTAAGGTACGAGGGATAAACGCCGTCCGTAATAAAATCGTAAAGGCTGAAACCTATATAATCAGGTGTTTCCTTGACTTGAATAACCGCTTTGTACGGAATTAATTCAAATCCAACAATGAGTTTGTCTCCCTCCCGATAAATAGTATCGGCCTGGTATGTCGTTTTCTTATTGGGGTGACCCAATTTTATTTCATTGTGGTACGGCCTTTCCTGAGTCACTGAGATAATTGCCATATTTTCTCCCTGCATCAAACACTCCTCGCCGGTAGACTTCAGTTTCAAACTCTTAGCAGCGGCATTATTACCGATAACTAATTTAAATTGTTCATTTTCGATTACAACGTCATTTTCGAGGTTGCCACTTTCATTTTTTTGCACACATGACATTAAAATGATGTTAATCAATACAAATAATGGAATAATAATTTTTTTCATAACTGCATATGTTTGTTATTTGTTTATTCTTCGATAACCAGCAGAGAGTATCCTTTGCTTTTAGGTACGTTGATATGGACATAATCACCTTCAAGGGTATAAGACAGCCTCACCTTTTCGGGTGCCAGGTAGATGTTCTTGAAATTTCTATCATCGTGGCGAAGGGATAGGGTTATGTTGTCAAGTTCAATGGGTTCTTCGATCATTTGCGTATTTCCCCTCATCTCGGGCAGATAAGAAAGCAAATGCACCATTCTTCTTTTGGGTTGTTCCGTGACAAAAACCCGGGAGAATGACGGTAAATTTTTTGTCTTTACTAACGGTTTGGCAAGAAACCGGTCGAGCACGTTGGAAAAGACTGTTCTTAACTCCACGGATGCCTTATCGTAATACCCGGAGAATATACGGTGGCTGAAATGGGCCACCTGCCCGTTAATTGTAAGCGCCGGCTTCTCCGTCACCCTGTCTGGCGGATTATAATAGAAAGCATATTCCCCATCCCAATCCCGGTTATGATATGGTTTTACAAGACGTGCCTCCGTTCTTGTTTTACCGGACGCTTCCACTTCAATGCCGTTGGAGTATAAAGAGAGCGGCATGTCCGGCAACCCTTCATTACAATTTTCCCCTACGGTAAAATAAGCCGGATCAAACGGATTTTCTCCTAAAAATTTGATGCCCCATTCCTGTTCGAGCACAAAATGTCTCTTCTCCGGATCAAGGCCGGAGAACCCCGTTGAAATGACCGCCTTTCCTTCATTGACGTGTTTCTTCACGCGTCTTGCCGTTTCCTCGTCAAAGAGAATGTCGTCGGGAAAGATCAGCACCTTGTACTTGCTCCAGTCCGATGCCAGCGTCACCACATCGAACTGCTGCTTCAATTCGCTCAACATGCGCACCGCGCTTTTGAGTTGTCTGTCGCCCCGTATGTTTGCAATTTTCTTTGGATAGACGATGGCTATTTCAGTTATGTTCTTGGCGTTGTCGAACCAGGGTTCCATGGTCTGGAGTTCCCTGTATATTCTTTCCACCCTGTCAAGGACGGCATTCTCGAGATCCCCCCTGGGGTGAAAATGGCCTCCGATATTGGGACGCATCCCGTTGGCCAACCCGTAAAGCAACTCCGACTTGATGGCTTCCCCGGGACGTAATCCTCCAAAATCCCCCCAATCGTAAAACCGGCCCGTCATATTCAAAACCGGATAGTCGCCCAGCGTCCTTAAATAGTGGGCCATCACAGGCATATTTTCATATCCTTCACCTGATGCTGGTAAAGACACCACATCGAAATAGGTATTTATTCCCAATAACTCTTCGTAACTCGGATAATTATTGGAAATAAGTAAATCGGGGTTTATTTTCATCGCTTCCTCCGCAATATCTTTTGCTAAACGTACTGCTGAAATTTCCGCAAAACGAGTGACCGCGCTTAAATCCGACCAATCCATATTTCTTTTCTTCATCTCTTGTACACAGACAGGACATACACAGGGATAATTGATTAAGCAATCAATCATCAGCCCCCCAACGGGATATTGGTAAAGTACTTCTTTTATCATTTCAATCAGATGATCCCTATATCCCGAGTTGTAACACATGGTACGGACATGCGGCGTAAAACGTGGCTCACGCAACGACCTGCCATCGAAATACAAGGTTGTCCACTCCCGATGCTGCAATCCTTCCTCACTACTAATACCCGCATTAAAGTATGCTCCCAATGCAATCCCTTTTCGTTGACAAGCTTCTGACAATTTGCCGAAAAGATCGTATTTTAAGGAAGGGTGTCTTGTCCCAATCCGGGTATTATAATATGCAAGCCCTTGATTACAACGAGCATGAAACACGAGATAATCGACTCCACAATTTCTGATTCTATCGGTAAAAGTTTCTACATCAAAGTTTTCTCCCACATCGGGAATAGCCTTCATCGTATGATTATCATAGAATAAACAGTATTTAGGTTTATGTTTCATGCTATAAATCTAATGTGTTCAGTTACATAAGTTTTTCAATCGTCCCTTTTAACGTTACGGATAAATTCATGAACAAACATAATACAAATTAACATTGGTTTTTTAAATTATTTTATATAATTCACGCAGTAATTATTGTAAATAGCGCAAGATATATTATTTTATACGGCTAAAATCGCAAAAAAGGGAAAACTGTTTAAAACTACATCATGGCGTGTAGTCTGCCAGGTATGACGACGTTATCAGATCTACCCTTAACATTTCTGTAGCTAAATCTTCATTATATCTTAATGAAAAAGTAAGCGGATCGTAACATTCATTGCGTAGTTTTGCTGTACGAAATTTACAATTTCTACAAAATGAAAAGAACCGTTTCATCCGTTTTCTTTTTTTGGGTTATCACTTCGTTTTTTTCCGTTGAGGCACAACATGCCCGAATTGGTGTGATATCCGATCTGCATTACACGTATCCGGCACTGATTGTTGAGAAAGGCAAAGCGCTGGAAGATTATTTACGGCGCGACAGAAAACTTCTTCTCGAAAGCGACGCCTTGTTGCGGAAATCGGTTGAGAATCTGTTGTGCGAGGATGTAAACGTAGTCCTTATTCCCGGCGACCTGACCAAAGACGGAGAATTGGTTAGTCACCGTGGAGTGGTGGAACTCTTGTCTCCGCTCAGGGAAAAAGGAGTGAAGGTATTGGTGGTTCCCGGAAATCACGATATCGACAACCCCGACGCCGTAATCTTTCACGGAGGCGAAACCCGTAAGGTTAGATCGGTTACACCTGCTGAATTTAAAGATATTTACTCGGATTACGGCTATGACAGCGCTCTCAGTCTGGATGAACATTCGTTGATTTACGTAAATGAACCTGTCGAGGGGTTAAGGATAATTTGTATCGATGCCTGTAAATATCGCGACAACACTTTTATCTCCCGGGGTGCGAAAAAAGATTCGTGTGTCACTCACGGTACCGTAAAACCGGAAACCATGAACTGGATAAAAAATGAAGTCCGGCTTGCTAAGTTATTGGGAAAACAAGTGATTGCCATGATGCATCACGGAGTAGTGGAACATTTCGACCATCAGTCTTTTTTTGCTAGCCCTTACCTCGTCGATAATTTCGAATGGGTTCAGCAATCATTCATGGAAGCCGGCCTGAATGTTGTGTTTACCGGACACTTTCATGCATCGGATATTGCCCGAATCGAAGATGAAAAAAGCAATTATCTTTACGATATTGAGACAGGCTCCGTTGTGACTTATCCGTGTCCTTACCGGGTGATTGATCTTTCGAATAACCATCTGGACATACAAACAAAATTAACGGATAGTATAGATTTTCCTATTCCTTCGGGTATGAATTTCCAGGCTTATGCGAAAAAGATGGTTGATGTAGGCTTTAATGAGATGATATCGGCTCTTATCAGTGAATATCATTCATCCTTGCCTGTATATTTACCCCGATGGCTTAAGGGGATAATCCGCATTCCCGATGCGGAGAAGTTTACGGATATGGTATTGTCCAACTTGTCTCCCTCGGCTGTGGAAATGCTTGTTGCGCATTACGGAGGAAACGAAAACAATATAGAGAATGCGCACCGGCATAAAGAGGAGTTGTTATTAGCCATTGACAGTTTTGTGCGTGACTTGTGTAAAGCATCTGCTGGAAGCTTGTCGGGGATTATAGAGAAACTTGTTGTACGCAGCAAGACGATTAAAAAGACCAAACAGGCCGTCTCAAGCATTTGGGAAAACACTTTTCTTACGGGAAAGGGAGTCGTAAAGGGAAGGCTGATGGATAACTCTATAAACGACTTGAATTATTTTCTAACACTCAATACTAATGAAAATATAAACAACGGAAACTTTTACGCTAATGAAAATGTCAACGATGAGGTAGAAGTGAAGTTGTTTTCCGAATAATATTTTTCATTCTCTCTATTTTAAGCGGCTCTACTCACCGCTCTACGCAGCCGGCAAGTGATTGTAGGCTGTTTTCTATGAGCAGAGTTAACTAAAAGGCACGCCAATCACTTGGAATGCCTTTTCAAAATAATAAATAAAAAGTAGAGAGTTTTTTTATTTCTGCATTTCTGCTGTAATGTCCTTAAAACTGCCGCCTGTAAACCTGTACAACCGTTGATTGGTTGTTTTTTTGTTTAACCCTCCCAGTGCTTCCAGATAGGGGCCTGTTTTCACATAATCAAAACGACCAGTAGCCATAGGATGCAGGTTACTGTTTCCTGAATACCATGCCGTTTTAAGCTTTCCTTTCCAACCCATCCGGATATGGTTTGCCAGCTGGCATACCTCTTCGGCATGAGCATCGCCCCCCATAAAACAGATGCAGGTGATTGAATGCTCATAGAGCTGCAGCAGTCTCGAAAAGGCTCCTTCGTTCAGTTCTTCCCCTATGTCTTGCTGCAGGTGAGGACTGTGGCACCCTTTGCAGCGGTGCGGGCAACCCGACAGGTTGACGGCTAACGTCACCTCGTCGGGAATCTCTTGAAAAACAATATCATAGTCTGTATATTTAAGCATAAAAAATTATCTTATGGTTGAAATGTCCGCTTTTCTGTAATACCTTTCTGGCATCTCATTCTCAAACATAGCTTTGGTATGCTTGCGGCTAATGTATAACCTTAATAAATAATAGGTTCCTCTTTAGGCTTCTCTGTTGTGTCCGGCTTTCCGTAATGTCTTCTTTCCGCTTCCGCTTGCCGGGCAGCCGAGAAATTGCTCACCCTCTTCATATAGCCGATAATGCGTGTGAGGTAATCCACATTGCGGGAGCCGCATTGGGGGCATTCCTTCAGGTAACGCTTGTCGATGGTGTTGCAATCGTTGCATACGGTATTTGGAATATTGAAGGTAAAGTAATTGCAGCCTTCGTGAGCTGCTATACGTAATAACTGCCGGTATTGTGCTTTTGTAAGGTGTTCTTCCAGGTTCAGGTGGAGTGCCGATCCGCCTGTCAGGTGTTCAATATAATCCCGTCCGTGCAGGCGGAATTTATCGATCACGTTCAGCGACGGGTCTTCCACCCGGTAAAAATAGCTATTGTAGCAGTCACGTGGCACAAAATAACCGTCCTCCCTGTCCCATTTGGCATGTTTGACGCCCACGTTTTCCGCGGGAATCATCTCACAATTGAACATCAATTTTCTCGACCGGTATTTTTTGTTGTACTGTTCAATGATCTCGAGCACCTCCTGTACGAAGGCCTTATATTTAGGATTGTGGTTGATGGTTATTCCTAGCGATTCAGCCGCTTCCACTAACCCGTTTACACCGATAGTAAGGTATTGGCGGCTGAGATTGATATATCCCGCGTCGAACAGTGGCAGCATCCCTTTTTGTTGAAACATTTTCAGATTCTCGTTGTAGGCGATCTGTACCTTGTGCGCCAGATCCACCACCTCCTCAAGGAAAATGCTGTAGGATTGTCCCGAACGTTTTGCGAACTGCACGCAGCGGTTCAGGTTGATGGTGAGCACGCTTTTGGATCCCGTAGACACGCCACCCGCACCTAAGGTATAGCTGAATCCGTTGTCCTGAATCTCATTGCGCAGGCGACAGCAGCTCGATAATGAGTCGGCATTGTCGCTCATATAGGTAAAGAAAGAGTGTCCTTCGGCATACATTTCGGCGGTAAAATCGGAATATTCTGTATCGATCACATCCTCTTCCCGCGAGAGCAATGCCATCGTTTCCACCGGAAAGGTAAGCACGGTTTTGGTGCGTTCCTTGTTAAACCATTTCATAAATCGTTTCTGTAACCAGTTGAGCGATTCCCATACGGGGCGTGATCCGTCGGGAAAAAGGAATTCCCCGAACAGGCTTTCGAAGTAGTGTCTGTCATAGTAGGAAATATTCCAGAAAACCGCCTGGAAATTACGTGCTCCCGTAGGCTGGTTGATGGAATAAACGATCTGTTCGAAGCAGTCGGTAATCATTTGTCTATTGTTCGTTGCCTCCTTGACAGGTCCACCACGTCCCCGGAACGCCCGAAATAGTCGTCGCCGTACTCTTTTCGGATAAAATAGTCCAGGTACATCAGGAACTCGGGCGTGGCGCAGGCGCCGCAGAGCATGCTCGACACGATGAACACCATATTGATGAACCCACCGCAGAACGATTTCAGGTTGGTCGGGGGCATGGAGTTGCCGCCGATGGGAAGGGTGCCGTTCAGCAACCACGGGTACATCGTGATGCTGGCACAGTAGTTGGCCAGGCTGGTCTCATCGTTTTTATAGATAAAATGCTCGTTCAGCATACCGATGTATTTGTCGGCCAGTTCTTTCCCATACATCTCCTTTATCCGGTCGGTGATCATCTTTCGGTTCAGGTCGATGAAGTTCTTTTTGGGTAATTCCCCGATGAGGGTGGCAATGTTTTTCTTCTCTACGTTGGCATTGGCATCGAACTTGCTTCCCGTTGCTGCGTTCTGTGCGTTGCAATAGTTCATCAGGAAGTTCATCTTGCTCTGGATTTCACGTGTTTCGGTATGTTTCTGCCGGTAGAGCATGTATGCTTTTGCAACGGCGAAGTATTTTTCCCTCATCAGCGCCGTTTCTACCTGGTTCTGAATTTCTTCCACAGTCATGCCGTCAGAAATGTGGAGGTGGGAGAGGAGCGTGATAAAGTCCTCTTCGGTGGCGAAAGATCCTACTGCCAGAAATGCTTTTGCAACGGCATTTCTGATTTTCTCGATGGAGAAGGGAACCTTTTTCCCGTCTCGTTTTACAATAAAAATTTCTTTGTTGCCCATATTTAGACATTTAGATAATTGGATAAATAGCCCTTGAAACCTGCAAACCTGCCAGTTTTTAAAATAACAAATAGGGATATCAAATTTTTAACCGTCTTTTTACCCGAAAGACATCAAAAAGAGTATATAAGTGCATCTGGCAGGTCTTCTGACTTACTCTTGTGTCTGAACGCCTTCCCGTTCCGGTTCATCGGAACAGTGGCAGTGGAGATGTTTGTTCAGCACGCAAAAAAAGAGCTTACAGCAGCGGGAACTGTTGCCGATTTTCACGGCATTCCCTTTTATTTTATTCATAAAGACAACTATGAATAAAAACCAAATGTTACCACAAAGGTAAATTTACTTTTTTAGAAAACCAATAAAGTTTTCCGGAAAAGTTATCAACATAGGTGCTTTTATTTTTTATATTTCTGATTATTAAATTTATATATTTTAATTTCGATAGTTCCTTGATTAAATTCAAGTGACAATATTTTCTTTTTTTTTCTACTGATTAATTGCTATACTTTGCATAATTATTTAAAAAAGCATGATAAAAGCGGTCGCCATCCGGTCGCACAACCCCGAACAGCTTCTTTTTCTCAAAAATTCATAAAACAAACTCCAATTTCACAAAAATGACCGATAGATTTTATACCTTTGTATTCTTTAAAAAAATAATCATTGATGTCAAAGAAAATAAATTCGGCACTCATTTCGGTATACCACAAAGACGGCCTGGAGGAGATATTGAAATTGCTGAACAGTTTAAACGTAAAGCTTATATCAACGGGGGGAACCCGTGATTTTATCCAGTCGTTGGGTTATGAGTGTGAATCGGTGGAGGATGTTACCGGCTATCCATCTATTCTAGGCGGACGGGTAAAGACACTGCATCCTAAAGTTTTCGGGGGAATTCTGTACCGCCGTGACGAGGAGCAGGACCGGAAAATCATCAAATCCTATGATATTCCCTCTATAGACCTGGTCATCGTTGATTTGTATCCGTTTGAAGAAACCGTAGCTACACAAGCTCCCGAAGATGAAATTATCGAGAAAATAGATATTGGCGGAATCTCGCTTATTCGCGGGGCTGCCAAAAACTTTAAAGATGTGATTGTTGTGGCTTCCAGGAAGCAATATAAACCGTTGCTCGATCTGTTAAAAGAGAAAAGCGGAAATACCGATATTGAAGATCGGCGCTGGTTTGCCAAGGAAGCCTTTGCCGTTTCATCGGGATACGATTCGGCTATTTTTAATTATTTCGACAAGGGCGAAAGCCCCGTTTTGCGGATTTCTGCCGACAGTGGCAAAACGTTGAGATACGGGGAAAATCCGCATCAAAAGGGCGTTTTTTACGGTAACTTTAATGAAATATTTGAGCAGTTGCACGGCAAAGAGATTTCGTACAACAACCTGCTCGACATAGACGCCGCCGTTTCGTTGATTGCCGATTTTGATGAAACAGCCTTGGCTATTCTGAAGCACAATAATGCTTGTGGCATGGCCTGTCGGAGTACGGTAAAAGAAGCCTGGGAAACAGCTTTGGCAGCTGATCCTATCTCTGCTTTCGGCGGAATTGTGGTTACTAACCGTCAGGTGGATGCAGATGCCGCTAAAGTCATAAATGAAATTTTCTTCGAAGTAATTATTGCTCCCGATTATTCGCAGGATGCGCTCAATATCCTGTTCCAGAAGAAGAACCGGATCATCCTTAAGCAAAAAATAACCGGAAAGGAGGCGAACAATACACAGGTCCGTTCTGCATTAAACGGATTCCTGGTGCAGGATAAAGATACGAGTATTCAGACAAGAAGCGATTTAACGGTGGTAACCGCAAAAGTTCCAACGGAAAAAGAAACGGAAGATCTGCTGTTCGCAAATATCCTGGTGAAACATACGAAGTCGAACGCTATAGTGCTGGCGAAAAACAAGCAATTGATTGCTAGCGGGACCGGACAAACATCGCGAGTGGATGCGTTGAATCAGGCGATAGAGAAAGCAGGAACGTTTAAATTTAACCTTAACGGGGCCGTAATGGCATCGGACGCTTTCTTTCCTTTCCCCGATTGCGTTGAAATAGCGCATAAAGCCGGAATAACAGCTGTAGTTCAGCCGGGAGGCTCCATCAAGGATGCAGAGTCGGTTGCTTACTGTAACGAAAACGGCCTGGCCATGGTTACAACCGGGATCAGGCATTTTAAACATTGATTGAGAAGCCAGGGGTGGGTTCTCGCAGTGTGAACACACCCTGCAACTCGTAACAAACATAACAATATGGGATTATTTTCATTCACACAAGAGTTGGCAATGGACCTGGGAACCGCCAACTCCATTATTGTAAACAATGCCGGAAAAATTCTGCTGGACGAGCCGTCCATAGTGGCATTGGACCGTAAGACCGACAGGATGATCGCGCTGGGCGAGAAGGCCCGCCAAATGCACGGAAAAACACACGAAAACATACATACGGTCAGGCCCCTGAGGGATGGTGTAATCGCTGATTTTAACGCCGCAGAACAGATGATTCGCGGTATGATTAAAATGGCTACAAAAAACAAAGGCGGATTATTTTCGCCGTCACTTCGGGTAGTAATCTGTATTCCGTCAGGAAGCACCGAAGTGGAAATCCGTGCGGTTCGTGACTCAGCTGAACATGCCGGAGGACGCGATGTTTACATGCTCTTCGAGCCTATGGCAGCTGCTCTGGGTATCGGCCTGGATGTGGAGATTCCCGAAGGGAACATGATTGTGGACATAGGTGGGGGAACAACAGAGATTGCTGTGATCTCACTGGGCGGGATAGTATCGAACAAATCGATAAAGATTGCCGGTGACGACCTCACCGAAGACATTATGGATTATATGGGGCGTCAGCACAACATGAAAGTGGGAGAGAGAACCGCCGAACAGATCAAGATTAATGTAGGCTCCGTCTTGACCGAGCTTCAGGATCCTCCAGAAGATTTTGTCGTTCACGGTCCTAATCGCATGACGTCTTTGCCGATGGATGTGCCCGTATCCTATCAGGAGATAGCGCACTGCCTTGAAAAGTCGATATCTAAAGTGGATTCAGCGGTGCTTAGTGCACTGGAACAAACTCCCCCGGAGTTATATGCCGATATTGTACGTAATGGAATTTACCTGACAGGAGGCGGTGCTTTGCTTCGTGGTTTGGATAAACGGCTGACCGATAAAATCGGTATTCCGTTCAAAGTAGTAGATGATCCGTTACACGTGGTAGCCAAAGGAACAGGTATTGCTTTAAGAAACATTGATAAGTTTACATTCCTGATGAGATAGGATGAAAAACCTTCTCTCGTTTATTATCAGAAACAGTTCGTGGCTGGTAGCAATCGGCTTGATTGTTATCAGCTTCTATCTGGTATTTTCTTATAATTCTTATCAGAGAAGTGTATACCTCACATCTGCAAACAAGGCTACTGGCTGGTTTTACGAGATTTCTGACAAAGCAACGGCTTTTATCTATTTAAACAAGAGCAACAAGCTTTTACTGGAACGGAATGCACGGCTCGAAGAAGAACTATACTCGTTAAAGTCCTACTTGTCGGACACGCAAAGGGACACGTTAACAACGAATGCTTTTCTGAGTGATTCCATTCCAGCTTCAAGGTTTTCATTTGTTCCCGCTGAAGTGATCAATGTCAGTTTCTCGGGCCCAAACAATTTCATCACGGTAAACAAAGGTTCCATACACGGTGTCAAACCTGATATGGGTGTAGTTTCACAAAATGGAGTGGTGGGAGTAGTGTTGAAGACCTCTCCATCATTTTCAGTGGTTATTCCCATTATAAATCCGAAATTCAGGTTGAGTGCCAAACTGAAAAATTCCAACAATACGGGATCAATTTCGTGGGACGGCAAGGATTTGATTACAGCGCAGATAGGAGAACTTCCCAAACACGAAGTTTTTCAACCGGGAGACACGGTAGTAACCAGTTTTTCACGCATTTTCCCAAAAGATATTGTTATCGGATACGTTGCCGGGCAGATTTTATCTAAAGATGACAATTTCAATACGTTAAATTTGCGAATAGCTACTGATTTTTATTCTGTGAGGGATGTTCTTATTATAAATGATGCGCATTTTGAAGAACAGAATGAATTAGAAAATTCAATTCCATAATGAAAGCGGTTTCCATATTCAAAGAGATTTTGCTGTTCGTAATATTGGTATTGTTACAAGTATTGCTGCTTAATCGTATTGCTGTTTTTGGATTGGCTGTGCCTATTCTGTATATCTATTTTCTCATAAAACTGCCTTACGGAAGAAACCGGTTCTATGTAATTGTTTCGGGTTTCCTGTTGGGAATTGTTATCGATATTTTTTTGAATACACCCGGTATGAATGCTGCTGCCACAACCATTATTGCTACACTGAGAAGCATGGTATTAAACCTGTTTTATCCCAAAAATGAGTACGAAGACCTGGTTCCCGGTATTCATACGTCAACAGCGGCTTTTGTGAAATTTACAGTAATGATGGTATTGTTGCATCAGACGTTGCTCTTTTTTATCGAAGCCTTCACACTCTTTAATTTAACCAGCACCCTTATCCGGATTGGGTCTTCTTCGATACTGACTATTGTCCTGATTCTGGCACTGGATTCCCTATCAATCAGGAGAGAGAAAAGTGGTTAACAATAACAAGTCATACGAGAAAAGGAAGTATATCATTGCGTCTGTTGTCGTGGTAACGCTATTGGTGTATATTGCACAACTATTTAATTTGCAGATTCTTAGTCCGGAATATCGAAACTTTGCCGACAGCAACGCTTTTTTCAGAAAAACACTTTATCCGGCACGTGGAGCCATTTATGACAGAAACGGCGAATTGGTCGTTTTCAATCAGCCCACATACGATGTCATGATGGTTGTCCGTGAAATGAAGCAATTTGACACGCTCGATTTTTGCAATACGCTAAACATCGACAAAGCAGCTTTTCTACAGCTGGAAGCCGAAATGAAAGACCGGCGAAAAAATCCCGGCTATTCCTCCTATACACCGCAGCTTTTCATGTCGCAACTCGACGTGGAAGAATACGGCTTGTTGCAGGAGAAATTGTACAAGTTCCCCGGAATTTATATTCAAAACCGGACCGAGCGACAATACAAATATCCTAATATGGGGTTGATATTGGGGTACGTGGGCATAGTCGACAAAAACAAGATGGATTCCGACCCGTATTATACACGTACCGATTACGTGGGGAAATCGGGGATCGAACTTTCTCACGAAGAGGATTTGCGGGGAGAGAAAGGAGTAGAAGTCCTTTTACGCGACGCACACGGGCGCGTACAAGGAAAATACCGCGACGGAGAATTTGACAAATCACCCGTTTCAGGTCGTGATTTAACGCTGGCCATTGACATTAATTTGCAAGCGTACGGGGAATACCTGATGCAGAACAAAATCGGGTCCATCATTATGATTGAACCCAAAACAGGCGAAATCCTTTGTATGGTGGCTGCACCTTCTTATGATCCGTCGATCCTGACCGGAAAAAACTTCAGCCAGAATTACCTTCAACTCGAACAGGATCCTTACAAGCCGTTGATCAACCGGGCTGTTTCGGGATTGTATCCACCCGGATCCACTTTTAAGCCCTCACAAGGATTGATTTTTCTGGAAGAAGGAATCATTACTCCTGATACCCGGTACAGCTGTTTCGGAGGCTATCCGCCATTGGGAGGGCGTCCTGCCTGCCACGGACACGCTTCACCGCTCAGCCTGCAGCCGGCGCTGGCCACTTCGTGTAACTCGTTTTTCTGTTATGGACTTAACGCCATGTTGAATAACCGTACCAAATACAGCAGTACTATTGAGGCTTTTGAGGTTTGGAAAGAGCACATGGTTGATCTGGGATTCGGCTATAAAACAGATGTGGATTTACCTTCTGAAAAAAGAGGCTTTATCCCGAACAGCAAATATTATTCAAATGCATTTAAGAACGATAGATGGGTGGCTCATAACATCATTTCTATTGCTATTGGACAAGGAGAAATATTGGCCACTCCCCTGCAGCTTGCTAATTATACGGCGCTAATCGCCAACAGGGGTTATTATCATAAACCGCATGTGGTGAAAGCCAGAAAAGGTGCTCCGTTAGATACGCTCTTCAGTAAACGAAGAGAGTCGAACATCCGCCGCGAGCATTTTGAACTGACGGTTGCGGGAATGGCCGATGCCGTAACACACGGAACCTGCCGGAGGGCAAATATGGAGCCGTTCTTGACGGTTTGCGGCAAGACGGGAACAGCCGAAAACCCGCACGGGGAAGATCACTCCCTGTTCATCGGGTTTGCTCCGAAGGACGACCCGAAAGTGGCCATTGCCGTGATTGTGGAAAACGGAGGCTTTGGAGCCACGAACGCCGTTCCTATCGGAAGATTAATGATGCAGAAGTACTTGATGGGAGAAATTATGCCACAGGACCAGGTGTTGGAAAAAACTATTGCCAGCCGGGTGATTTTACCGTTTGCGTACAGAAGAAATGCTTCTGCCCAACGCATCGATACCACAGCAACTCAAGTTAGAAATGTACAGAGGAACTAGGGAAATACAGGAAAAGGGAAGGGTAGACCGCTTTACTGCGCTTATGTACCTACTCTTTATAGTGCTGGGTTGGTTGAACATTTATGCGGCCAGCTTCGACCTGGAGAATGCGGTGAGCATGTTCGACCTTTCCGGCCGGGCCGGGATGCAACTTGTTTGGATGGGTACCTCGTTGCTGCTTGCGTTTGCCCTCCTCAAAATTGATACTTCATTTTACGAAACGTATGCCTTTGTAGCTTATATCGCCGGAATCGCATTGTTGATCATTACCCTTGTTGTCGCGCCCGAAATCAAAGGTTCACGTTCGTGGTTGGTGATAGGTCCGGTACGGTTGCAGCCTGCCGAATTTATGAAGTTTATCATAGCACTTACGCTGGCAAAGATTTTCAACGTGTACAATTTTCGTTTGATGGAAAGGAAAAACCTGATCATCGTATTCTCCTTAATTTTTCTTCCGTTGGTGCTGGTGATCCTGCAAAGTGAAACAGGTACCGCACTGGTTTACCTGAGCCTTATTTTTGTGTTGTACCGTGAGGGATTACCTGGTGGAATCCTTTTCATGGGTGTGGCGGCAATTTTATATTTTGTACTGGCCATCCGTTTTTCGGACGTTCAACTGGGGATGTTGTCCGTCGGCGAGTTCATCGCAGTTATACTGATTATTGTTTTTGCTGCCGCCATGGTCTGGAACTACGTAAAACGCCGAGAAACGGCTTTCATCATCATCGGACTAGGATTGATTGTCCTGGCAGCCGGATGGATTATGCATTTTTTTAATCTTCCTGTCAATCCCGGTTTATTGGCGCTTGTGGCATTAGGATTGGTCGCGGTTTACCTGGCTTACTTGTCGCTTCGGTTTTGGAAAAAGGTTTATTTGTATATCTTGTTGTTTGTTGTGGGTTCGTTCGCGTTTGTTGAATCGAGTGAGTATGTTTTTAACGATGTCCTGCAACCGCACCAGCAAATGCGCATCAAGGTAACGTTGGGAATGGAGCAGGATTTGCGTGGATCGGGTTATCACGTGGGGCAATCGAAAATAGCCATTGGATCGGGCGGGATGTCTGGAAAGGGTTTCTTGAACGGCACACAAACCAAACTGAAATATGTCCCCGAGCAAGACACCGATTTTATTTTCTGCACGATAGGCGAAGAGTGGGGCTTTATCGGTTCAACCATTATTCTCCTGCTTTTTGCCGTGTTCATACTCAGGCTTATTTCTTTGGCGGAACGACAGACCACAATCTTTGGCCGCGTGTATGGCTATGGTGTTGCAAGTATATTTCTGTTCCATTTGCTGGTAAACATCGGAATGGTGATTGGCATTATGCCCGTAATTGGTATCCCGTTGCCATTCTTTAGTTACGGCGGTTCGTCGTTGTGGGGATTTACCATCTTGTTGTTTATTTTTCTGCGGATAGACAAAGGACGGAAAAGAGCATAAAAAGTGGATGCACACTAATTTCACAACCGGCATGCATCCTATCAATTAGAACCCAATTTTTTTTTCAGTTTGGCGGCATTTTTTATGCGTAGCCAGTTAACGTTTCGTTAATTGGTTCATTTTCTTCGACCGCGCTACGGAAAAAAAGTTTAATTTTGTTCCAAAATCAATAAGAATGAACCATACTGCATTAATTACGGGTGCGTCGAGGGGGCTTGGTGCTGAGTTTGCCCGGCTGTTCGCTTCAAAGGGCACAAACCTGATTCTCGTTGCCCGAAGCGAAAAAGAATTGAATGATTTGAAAGATGAATTGGAAAATACATTTACCATATCGGTACGGACGATTACCAAAGACCTGACAAAGCCGGAAAACGTACGATTTGTATACGATGAAATAAAGGACGCCGGAATCGAGGTAGATTACTTGGTGAACAATGCCGGGTTTGGCGATTTTGGCCATTTCTCCGATACGGAATGGGAGAGGCATGAGCAGATGATTGATTTGAATATGAAAACATTATCTTATTTTTGTTATCTTTTTGTTCAGGATTGGATCCCGCGTAAATCAGGAAAAATCTTGAATATTGCATCCACAGCTGCCTTTCAACCGGGCCCGGGGATGTCGGTTTATTTTGCGTCCAAAGCATACGTGGCAAGCTTCTCACAAGCCATTGCTTACGAATTCCAAAAATACGGTATTACCGTCACTGCACTTTGTCCCGGACCCGTCAGAACCAATTTTGGGATAGCTGCCCGGATGCAGCACCCAAACGGATTTCTGAAAGACATGAAAACGCCTTTGCCAGGGGAAGTGGTAGCGTTTGGTTATCGTGCCATGATGAAAGGAAAAACACTGGTTATTCAAGGAGGATTGAATAAATTCGTAGCCAACCTGGTCAGGTTTATTCCGCGCAAATGGCTGATAACCTTTTCCGCAAAAGTGATTTCCTGGTAAAGAAAAGTACTCGATTGTTAGAAACTGTTTTGAATTTTTTCATGTCCTGTTTTATGATAAACGAAAAAGAGATATTTCAGCGAACTGAGCTCCTTATGGGAAGCCGTTATTTGGATCTCGCAGCTCGAAAGAGGGTTATTATATTTGGTGTGGGAGGAGTCGGGAGCTGGTGCGCAGAAATGCTGATAAGAAGCGGGATTACCCATCTTACGCTGGTGGATTCAGACAGGGTTGCCGTAACCAATATCAACCGGCAGCTGATGGCTACGGTGAAAACTATCGGACAAGTGAAGGTGGAGGTGTTAAAGGAACGACTGCTCGAAATAAATCCCAATGCCGAAATTGTTTCTATGCAAGTAGTGTATAGTCCGGAGACCGCCGGTTCCTTTAAGCTCGAATCGTATGATTTCATTATTGATGCTATCGACAGCCTTTCCAATAAAGTTCATCTTATACGTTTAGCCTCGCAAATGCCTGGAGTTTTCTTTTCATCGATGGGTGCGGCGTTGAAGATTGACCCTTCCTGTATCCGGGTAGATGAGTTTTGGAAAGTGAAAGGTTGTCCTCTGGCTGCCGCACTCCGGACAAGAATAAAAAAACTGGGAGGACTGGAGAAAAAATTCATTTGTGTCTACAGCAATGAAGCGCGTGAAAACAAAGGAGAAAAATCGTTTCTAGAGGAGAGTAATGCTCCTGTTTCTCAATGGGATACAAAAAAAGCACGAATTAACGGTACAATGTCTTACCTGCCGGCAATTTTCGGAATGACACTGGCTTCACTTGTGGTAAAGGATATAGACATTCATTCGGGAAGTGAATCCTGAAAGTTAACCTTTTTAACCTCCATGTGTTTTTTAACAGATAAGTCTTCTACGATAAAATAAGTCTTCGGAGTTTTTGAAGTAGACTTACAGATTAAAAGAAAAGATTTTGAGCAATTTTCTTTAAAAGGAAATGTTTTTTGTATCTTTCGCCTCAAGATGTTGGAGAGGAATGAAAGGTATTGTTTGCGCAGTATTGATTTCTTTTTTTATCCCTGTGGCCGGTGCACAAACCCCGATGATAAACAGGGACAGTATTCCGCATTATTTTGATCAGGTAAAACAGGCAACACGCGAAAATGTTAAAATATGGGATAAGGACATCTACGGCCCTATTATGCTCATAGAGGAAGGTACCCGTGTAATCTATGCCAATGAGCCGGACAAAGACAATGTATTGGTGGCAAGGAGGGGTTATTACACGGGAGTCCTGCCCAAAGAAATCAGTTTTCAGAACACTTCGCTCGATTGGAACGGAAAAACATGGGCAACAGTCGTTTTGCCGCTTTCACCCAATAAATACCAGCGACTCGATCTTATTACGCACGAACTGTTCCACAGTGCACAACTTTCGCTTGGCTTCGATATACGGGGATCAGATAATTATCACCTGGATGAGAAAGACGGCAGGGTATTTCTTCGGCTCGAACTTGAAGCCTTAAAAAAAGCACTGAGGGCCAGGAGGCTTTCGCTGGCAGAAGAACATTTGCGGAATGCATTGATATTCAGAAAGTATCGTCATCTGGTATACAGCGGATCGCAACTATCGGAGAACAAACTGGAATTGCTTGAAGGCCTTGCAACCTACACCGGACAAATGATGAGCGGACGCGATAAATGGCAGTTGCGCGAATACCTCATAGCGAGACTGGAAGATTATCCCAACACTCCTTCGTTTGTCAGGTCTTTTGCTTATGAAACTGTGGCGGTGTATGGCTTTTTTCTTTATCAGAAAAACAACAACTGGAACAAGGGTATTAGCGGAGAAACCGATCTTACAGAATTTTTCGAAGAGGCTTTTGAGTTAGATATGCGAATAGTTTTACCTTCATACGTAAGGCAATTATCGGAAGATTATCGCGGCAAGGAAATTCGTGATGAAGAGACTTTACGTAGCGAAAAACACACATTAACACTGAATGAGTTGCGGGATAAGTTTCTGGAAAAGCCGCGACTTGAAATTAAACTGGAGGATATGAACATGTCGTTCGACCCGGTTAACCCGATTCCCCTGGATGTTGACGAAGGGACGGTTTATCCCACCATCCGCATAAGCGACAACTGGGGAATCTTGACGGTGACCGGCGGAGGTGCGCTGTTGTCGCCCGGACTAGTATGGGTGGTTGTTTCTGAACCGGTGGAGATCGGCGAAGATGAAATTACCGGCGAAGGGTGGCGCATTGAGCTGAACAAAGGATATTACCTTGAAAAAAACAATCAGGGGAATTATTTGATGACGAAGAAAAAAAACGAGTGATTTTTCTTATCTTTGTGCTTTGAAACGGATTATGGAACTTGAGCTTAACGGACACAACAAACAGGAATACCCTCCCATGCACACTACGGAACATATTCTTAACCAGACAATGGTAAGGATGTTCGGTTGTGCCCGCTCGAAAAATACACACATAGAACGGAAGAAAAGCAAAGCCGATTATTTTTTGTCTCAATCGCCCACCCCTGAACAAGTACAGGCCATTGAGGCGGGCGTAAACGAGATTATCGGCCGTCATCTGCCCGTTTCAGAAGAATTTCTACCGGTCTCAGCGGCAGCAGAGATAGTGGATTTATCAAAACTTCCCGATAATGTATCAGAAACATTGCGTATTGTCAGGGTAGGTGACTATGATGTTTGCGCCTGCATCGGTTCACATGTTGGAAACACATCGGAAATCGGGCGTTTTGAAATTATTAGCCACGATTTTAGCGATGGAAGGTGGCGGGTAAGGTTCAAATTGTGGTAGAGAAGTCATGAAAAAAATACCTCGTATCTTCGGTAAAATAGTGCTTTTTTTCTTTCTCTGGAGCGTAGTATCCGTGATAGGGTACAGGTTTGTCCCTGTCTATTTTACTCCACTGATGGGAATAAGAATGACGGAACAGATCGCAGAGGGGAGAAAGCCTGAGGTTAAGCACAAATGGGTTTCGTACACACGTATTTCGAATAATATGAAACGCGCTGTTGTCGCCTCGGAAGACCAGCGTTTCTTTAATCACAACGGCTTCGACAAGGTGGAAATTAAAAAAGCCCTCAAAGAGAATAAAACCCGTAAACGTCCCCGGGGAGCAAGCACCATCAGTCAGCAAACGGCTAAAAACGTGTTTCTCTGGCCCCGGTCGTCGTGGCTGAGAAAAGGATTGGAAGCCTATTTCACAGTTTTAATTGAATTTTTCTGGACAAAGGAACGTATTTTGACGGTCTACCTGAACTGTATGGAGGTGGGTGACGGGATTTATGGCGTGGAAGCGGTTGCCCATGAACATTTCAATACTACGGCGGAGAAACTTTCGGCTTCACAGTCGGCATTGGTGGCCGCAACATTGCCTAATCCGCTGAAATTTAGCTCAAAAAAACCGTCTTCATATATCAGGCAACGGCAATCGCATATCCTCCGGCAAATGCGTACAGTACAACTTCCTCCGGCTTCGGAAAAGGAGTGACTCTTCTTTTCATCAAATCATTTTGTCCCGATTTTGAGAAAAAAAATAAAAGGGTTACTTTTACGGTTCTTTATAGAAACGGACTCAGGCAATAATCAAGCTTATACCAATAACGCTGATTACAGAACGCGCCTGGCTGTTTAAACGATATATGAACGAAGGTGAAAAAAAAGTGGTGAACAAGATGATGGCCATCTATTGTAGGGCGAATCATAAACATGTGACGGGACTGTGTGAAGAATGTACCGTACTGAAAAATTATGCAATGAAACGGCTTGAAAATTGCCCTTTCGGTGAAAAAAAACCTACCTGCGGATCCTGCACTGTTCATTGCTATAAAAACGATATGCGATTGAAAATAAAAGAAGTAATGCGATTTTCAGGCCCCAGAATGCTGTTTTGGCATCCCATAGATGCTGTCCGGCATTTCTACAAAGAATACAGGCGGGATCGCTTCTCTTCGGTTGCTGAAAAATCTTTCCGGAAATAAATGGCAGACATTAAAAAAAATGCGGTCTTATCTGAATTGCTTACCGAGCACAGTGAACTTATACCTGTTGTGAACAGGTTTGGCATAAAACTGGGAGTGGGAGAGAAAACGATCGAAAAAATCTGCTTGGAAAATGACCTGAACATTGATTTCATTCTGACCATCCTGAATGTTTACCTGGATGAAGAATATAATCCGGAAAAGGATCTCGATGCGTTTGATGTCTCACTTATCGTGGATTATCTTAAACGTACCGTCGAAAATTATATGCAGGCGTCTGTTCCGAACCTGGAAAAGCACTTCACCCCTTTTATCGCGATGAGTGGTGGCGAAAATGAAGAACTAAAACTGTTGCATAAAATATTCTATCAGTTCAAATCGGAGCTTTCTGAACATCTGCAGCAAGGCCTTGAGCAGCTCAGTGACTACCCAAATGAATTGTTGCACGATTTAAAAAACATTATCATCAGGCATATTTCGGGAAATTTTAACCAAAACCTTGCTTACGCGGTTATTTTTTCAATAACTGCCCTCGAAAAGGAGCTGCACATTCATAACCGGTTGTTGGAAAAAGTGTTGCGTCCGAAACTCAAGGAACTGGATTCCGGACATATCGAACACCTGAACCATACCTTTTCCGATGAACATAAATTGCAAGAGGAGAATAAGCAGTTGACCAACCGGGAAATAGAGGTACTGAAGCTTATAGTTCAGGGACGTTTAAACAAAGAGATTGCCGATAAGCTGAACATAAGCCTGAACACAGTCCTTTCGCACCGTAAAAATATTATTGCGAAGACCGGTATTAAAACGGTTTCCGGGCTTACGTTTTACTCTATTTCCAACGGATATGTTTCTCCCGGCGACCATGTTGTTTAGCAAAGGCAAAAAGGAATATGAATAATAAAACAATTGCATTTATAGCCAACTTTACGGGCATCTTTCTTTTCGGAATTTCCATGGTGATTATCGGTTCGATTTTGCCGTTGCTGAAGGCCCGTTTCGGAATGTCTGATATTGCTGCCGGAGGTTTATTCTCCGTTCTTCCCGTTGGTATGCTTGCCGGCTCGGTTTTGTTTGGGCCTGTTGTAGACAAGTTCGGTTACAGGTGGGTGCTTTCCGTTGCTTCGCTGTTTCTGTCGCTCGGGTTTTTCGGGATAGTCCACGTGGGTTCCCTTCACTTGTTGAGGGCCGGTATTTTCTTTTTCGGATTGGGCGGTGGAGTCATTAACGGCGGTACCAGCGCATTGGTTTCCGACTTAAGCGAAGGAAAAAATAAAATCATAAACCTGAACTGGCTAGGATTGTTTTACGGTATTGGTGCATTTTCCATGCCAATGATCCTGAGCCGGATAGATGAGATACATTACACCTTGGTTATTGATGTGGTGAGTGGCATCAGCCTGGCTGTTGCCTTAATTTTTCTTCTCATCAATTATCCGTTGACCGTTCAAAAGGAAAAAATATCGTTAAAGCTCATTCCTGTTTTTGTAAAGAACAAGCTGTTTATGGCCATTTGTTTTTACCTGTTTTTTCAGTCGGCCTTCGAAGCCATAATCAACAATTGGTCGGTTTCGTTTTTTATTGATAAACTTGCCGTGCCTCAATATCAGGCATTGATAGCATTATCGGTTTCTGTCTCAGGACTGGTTTGCATGAGAATTCTTACGGGAAGCGTATTGAAAAAATGGCATCATTTTCGGTTGATTCAATTGTCGTTATTGCTGTTTTCGCTCGGGTTGATCTGTCTGGTGCTACCGGCATCCTACTTTATGCACTTGCTGGGAATGTTTCTTATCGGTAGCGGCCTGGCCCCGGGTTTTCCGGTCATGCTGGGTTTGGTAGGTGAAATCTTCAAGGAGGTTTCCGGGACTGCTTTCAGTTTTGCGATGCTCATTGCGCTCACCGGAAATACAATTATAAATTATTCAATCGGCATACTGACCGAAAAGTTTGGAATGAATGTTTTTCCGTATGTGGTTCTTGTGGAAATTGTAATGATGATTTTTATTTTCCTGTTGATTGGAAAAGCAGATAAGAAAACGGCTATTCGTTATTGACATTTAATTTTTCAACATATGAACTCAATTGATTTAAGGTCTGCCAACTGGAAGGACGTAAAAGAAGCCAGCTACGATGCCGTGGTATTACCCTGGGGCGCTTTTGAGCCGCACAATTATCATTTACCGTACCTTACGGATTGTTACTTATCGCATCATATAGCCTTGGAGAGCGCTTTACTCGCTTATGAGAAATCCGGCGTGTTGTGTGCTGTTCTGCCGCCGGTTTATTTCGGATCACAAAACCCCGGACAATGGGACTTGCCGTTGTGCATTCACACGAACAGCGAGACGCAAAAAGCCATATTGTGCGATATAGTCGATTCCCTGCACGGGCAAGGATTAAAAAAGCTGGTTATCGTAAACGGACACGGCGGCAATACATTCAAAACCTACATTCGCGATTTAGCCAAGAAATATCCCGATTTTACCGTTATCGCCGTGGACTGGTGGTCCATTGTACCTACCGGTGCCTACTTTGAAGAGAAGATCGATGAGCACGGTGGGGAGCAGGAAACCTCGGTGCTGCTCCATTACCGTCCCGATTTGGTGAAGATGGAACAAGCCGGTAATGGCAAAACATCTCCCTTACCGATGGAGTCCATCAATCAAAAAGTTGGCTGGTTACCACGACCCTGGCAACAGGTTTCCGAAGACACAGGGATAGGTAATCCTGCAAAATCCACCGCCGAAAAAGGCAAAAGATATGCCGAAGCTGTGGTGGGGAAAATTGCCGGTTTACTGGTTGAGTTGAAAGCGTGGTAAATCTTATCCACAACATTTTTATCAACTGTTCTTCAGGTAATCCCTCAGCACGTACTGCAAGATTCCGTTGTTTCTGTAGTATTCAATTTCGATAGCGGAATCCAAACGTACTTCCACTTCGAATACGGTCACTTTTCCGTCAGGATGTACCGCTTCAACCTCCAGTAATTTATGGGGGATCAGGTTGTCGGCCAGCCCGGTGATGTTGTAGGTTTCGGTTCCGTCCAGACCGAGGGTTTCCGCATTCTCACCTGCGAGGAATACAAGCGGTGCTACCCCCATTCCTACGAGATTACTCCGGTGAATGCGTTCGAAGCTTTCGGCTATGACGGCTTTTACACCCAACAGGAAAGTTCCTTTGGCTGCCCAGTCACGGGAAGAACCTGAACCGTATTCTTTACCCGCTAAGATGATTAAGGGCGTTTTATCCCGTTTATACGCCATCGCTGTTTCGTAAACGGTTTTTACCTCATCGGTCGGAAAATACCGGCTGAAACCACCTTCCCGGTCAACGATTCTGTTTCTGATACGCACGTTGGCAAAAGTACCTCGCATCATCACTTCGTGGTTTCCGCGCCGTGCCCCGTACGAGTTAAAATCCGCTTTCCCCACTCCGTGGGCTTTCAGGTACTGTCCTGCGGCACTCTCTTCCCGGAATGAACCTGCCGGCGAAATGTGATCGGTGGTTACCGAGTCGCCCAGGTAGAGAAGTACGCGGGCGTTTCGGATATTGATCATCGGGTCGGGGTCTACAGTGAGGTCTTTAAAAAACGGAGCTTCTTTTATATAGGTGGATTGCCTGTTCCATTCGAAATTTTCATCGAGATTTACTTTCAGCTCCTGCCAATCTTTTGAACCTTCGAAAATAACATCATACACTTCTTGAAAATCGTTTTGTTTCACACATTTGTTGATGGTTTCCACAATCTCTTCCCGACCGGGCCAAACGTCTGCCAGATAGACAGGATTTCCGTTAGGATCATAATCCAGGGGTTCCTCCATAAGGTTAATATCGACGCGTCCGGCCAATGCATAAGCTACTACCAGCATGGGCGACATCAGGAAATTCATTTTGACCTGCGGGTGGACCCGTGCCTCGAAATTCCGGTTCCCCGATAAGACTGACGCCACTACCAGATCTCCTTTCTCAACGGCTTCCGCTATTTGTGGCGGTAAAGGACCGGAGTTACCGATACAGGAGGTGCATCCATAACCTACGGTATGGAAACGCAACGCATCAAAATATTCATTTAGTCCCGCCCGTTTCAAGTACTGCGTAACCACTTTTGAGCCGGGGGCCAGCGAAGTTTTTACCCACGACTTGGTCCTTAATCCTTTTTCTACCGCATTACGGGCCAATAACCCGGCGCCAATCATCACGGCAGGATTAGAGGTGTTGGTACAGCTGGTGATGGCCGCAATAACGATGCTCCCGTCGCTGAGGATAAGTTCTTTGTTCTTGTGTTTAATGCGTACGGATTGCAGGGATTCCGCAATGATTTCGTGTGGAGCAGCGCCTTCGACAGGCGTTTTACCGAAGGTGAACTCTGTTCCCGAACCGCCGTCGGCCAACCATGCTGACTCCGAACGTTGCAGAGGGGATTGGTACTTTCGGTTGTGTTCTTTTTCAAGCAACTCGGAAAATTTGTATCCCAGCTCTTTTACCGGAATTTTGTCCTGAGGCCGTTTTGGCCCGGAGACGGTCGGCTCCAGCGTGGATAGGTCGAACTCCACTACCGATGAATAAGCGATCTTCTCGTTGCCTGTTCTCCACAACAGGTTTTCCTTGCTGTATTCCTCCACAATCTTTATCTGCTCCGGTGAACGGTTGGTAACGTGCATGTATTCCAACGTCCGGTTGTCAATGGGAAAATAGGTTACCGTACATCCAAATTCGGGTGACATATTGGCAATGGTAGCCCGGTCGGTTACCGTCAGGTTGTCCAGCCCGTCACCAAAAACTTCCACGAATTTTCCCACCACACCTTTTTCACGCAGCACTTTTGTAATGGACAGTACCATATCTGTGGCCGTACAGCCCGCCGGAATGGTGCCGGCAAGTTTTAGCCCGATAACTTCGGGACAAGTGAAGAAAATAGGCTGTCCCAGCATGGCAGCTTCCGCTTCAATTCCACCTACGCCCCAGCCGACAACTCCGATCCCGTTTACCATTGGTGTGTGTGAGTCGGTTCCCACCAGGGTGTCGGGAAACAACCATCCGTCGCGTATTGTGATTCCCTGAGCCAGGTATTCCAGGTTTACCTGATGGCATATACCCATTCCAGGTGGCACAACGGTAAAGTTTTTCAATCCTTTTTGTGCCCATTTCAGCAGTTCGTAACGCTCCTTGTTCCTTTCGTATTCCAACTCCACGTTCTTGCTGTAGGAGTAATTGGTCCCGAAATAATCCACTTGAACCGAATGATCGATAACCAAATCGACCGGAATAGCCGGATTGATTTTTTGTCCGTTTTTTCCGTGACGGACGTATTCAGCTCTTAGTGAAGCCATATCCACTACAGCCGGCACGCCGGTAAAATCCTGCATCAAGATACGTGCCGGTTTAAACGGGATATCTTTGTCCACGGGATTGGGCGACCAATGGGTCAACGTCTGAATATGATCATCGGTGATGCTGAAGCCGTCGTAATTCCTCAACACGTTTTCCAGAAGAATCCGGATACTGAAGGGTAAGTGCTCAATGGCCTCCCCCGGCAGATTCTTCAATGAACTGTAACGATAGCTGTGGCCATTAACTTCAATGGTTTCGACAGCTCTTGCAGTTGAATAAGCCATAATTTTAATTGTTAAAATTAACACAAAAGTTAAACATATTTTCCGCTTACCTGTCTTTTGAAGGTCTATTCACGTAACCCCTCCAGCCACTTCGATAGTTCGGAAAGAAAAAGAGAATGATACGAATAGGATTCCCTGTATCCGAAACCGTGACCCCCGGCCGGATACAACAAAAATGTTACCGGGACGTTGTTCCGTTGCAATGCTTCAACATATCGGAATCCGTTTTGCGGAGGGACAACCTTATCGTCTGCAGCGAAGATAACAAACGCCGGAGGCGTCTCTCCGGTTACTTGTTTATCGTTAGAGTATTTGCTGGTAAGTTCTGGCGAAGGATCTTCCCCGATCAGGTTTTTTCTCGATCCAGCGTGTGTAAATGTTTTATCCATGGTTATTACCGGGTAAAGCAGTATCTGATAGGCGGGACGGTCGGCGCCGGTCGTATGCGTAGCGTAAGTTGAAGCCAGGTGCCCGCCTGCCGATGAGCCCATTATACCGATATCCTCCGGATTAATGCGCCATTCCGAAGCATGCTGTTTCACCAGATCGAAAGCTGCCTTAACATCAATAAACGGAACAGAGGGATTGCCTTGCGGCATCCGGTACTTCAGTACGACAAGAGCAATGCCCCTTTCCAGGAAAAAAGGTGCCCAATCGAACCCTTCGTGAAAAACAGCCAGCCCCTGATATCCTCCGCCGGGTAAGGCAATAACTGCTCTTCCTGTAGCTTTATCGGGATCGGGCAGGTATACGCGCACAGAAGGAGCAAGCATGCCTCTTGAATCCTCCTTGTCCATTGCCGGAGTGTCTTTTACAGTTCCCAACGAGTATTCTGCCCATTCTTTGGGTTGAACCGCCTGTTTGATTGCCTTCCCCCAGAATTCACCGAGTTTTTGCGCACCTGTCTTGTTCGGATGAAGGTAAAACGTTCCTGAATTACCTTCTTCTTTGAAAAAGAGCGGTTTGTTGTCCTTGAAATGATCGAATGCGGCTGTGTCTCCCAGCATTACCTGTCCGGGGAAAATGGAGCCATAATCGGCTGCCAGTTTCTTCAACTCCGGAAAATAAGACTGCAATACCTCCAGTCCTTCCTGCAGATAAGTGGATCTGTTGTGTGTGGTGGGGCTGTACCATATGGGCCGGTTGAGCACGATCCGGCTGGAAGGATATAACCTCAGGAGCTCATCCGTGATCGCCTTCATGTTTGTATAATATTGTTCCGGCTGCATGCGAGACTTGAGGTTTCCACGCAACGCGCTGTCGTTAGTTCCTAGCATAATGGAGAAGAGAAGCGTCCCGCCTTCTTTCGATAACTCGTCGGCAGCAGCTTTCACTCTTGTGAAAAAAGTGTTGGAAGCGGGTAGAAAGTTCACTGTAGTCGAGCCACTTATACCACAATTGCGAAATTCAATTTTTCCCGGGATTCGTTGCTCAAGCCACCGTACAGCCTGCACGGGAGGCGCTTCTTCGTGCGGGTTATCCAGTATAACTCCCTGCGTGATGCTGTTACCGATAAATACGATGTTTGTCTGTTGTGCAGAGGCAACGGTTGCACAGCCGACGATAAAAATGTAAAAAGAAAAAAGATATTTCATACGATTAAAATTAAAGCGAAAACCCGAGTTAAACCATAACCTCGTCCGGACCGAGGATTCAAAATAACCGATTTTTCGTCCAAATTTACAAAACATTCGCTAACAACAATAAGCAAAAGAAAGAAAACTATTTTTTTGCTGTTAACTTCTCAAAAACAAATCCCTAAAACACTTTTTTAACTAAGCAAAAAAGAGTAATTTTGCAAGCTTATTGAGAGTAAGAACAAAGACAATATTTTTTTCTATCATCCCTTACTTTCCTTGTTAGCATGAAAAGACCTAAAATAATAAATATGAGTAAATTATGAGTAATCAGAAAGAAAAACTTTTTACCGATTTTCCTCCGGTATCCACGGAAGAGTGGATGGAAGTTATAAACAAAGACCTGAAAGGGGCTGACTTTCAAAAAAGACTGGTGTGGAAAACAAACGAAGGTTTTAATGTAAATCCTTTCTACAGGGCCGAAAACATCGAGGGGTTTTCTTCGGCCGGAAATCTGCCGGGACAATTCCCTTACGTGCGCAGCACAAGAAAGGACAATGTTTGGTATGTGCGTCAGGATATCGACGTGAATGATTATGCCGATGCCAACAGGAAAGCCTTGTCGCTGTTGGACAAAGGTGTTACATCACTTGGGTTTCATCTTCCGAAGAATGACCTTTCGGCGGAAAACCTCAAAGTTCTTCTCAACGGCATCGCTCCCGATAAAGTGGAGTTGAACTTCAGAACCTGTATCTCCAAAACACACGAGCTTGCCCGGCTGGTGGTGGCATACGTTACTTCGCAAAACCTGGACCTTCTGAGATGTTTTGGCTCCATCGAGTACGATCCGTTCCGGAAGATCCTGAAAAAAGGAGTGGATGTACCCAACTGGATGGACGATGCTGCCGAAATGGTGAAAATCACGGCTTCGCTTCCCCGCTACAGAAGTATTTCCATTACCGGAAACTTGCTGAACGATGCCGGGGCATACAGCTACCAGGAGTTGGGCTTCAGCCTTTCCTACGCAAATCAGTTGTTGGGTGCACTTATCGGAAAAGGGCTTGCCCCGTCGTTAGTAGCCAAAAAAATTAAATTTGAATTGGGTGTAGGATCCAACTATTTTATGGAAATTGCCAAATTCCGTGCGGGACGTTGGTTGTGGGCCGAGATTGTGAATGCATACAAGCCGCCTTGCCCTCCTTATATTGAATGTGAAAACACTGCTGCAGACGGCACTTGCCTTTGTGCGGCCAAAATGAATATTCACGCTTCCACATCGCGATTTAATCAGTCGCTTTATGACCCGTACGTGAATTTGCTACGGACACAAACCGAAGCTATGTCGGCTACTCTTGGTGCGGTGGATTCGCTGACAGTACGCCCTTTTGACGAAGCGTTTGAAACGCCATCCGAATTTGCGAAACGCATTGCCGTGAATCAGCAACTGTTGTTAAAAGAAGAAGCACACTTCGATAAAGTTACCGATCCTTCTTCGGGCTCTTACTATATAGAAACATTAACTGTATCGCTTGCCGAACAAGCCTGGAAATTATTCCTCGAAACTGAAGAAAAAGGTTTTTACGAAGCTCTCAAAGCAGGTACTGTACAAGATGCCATCGCAGCATCGTGCGATGCTCGTTTTAATGCAGTGGCCAACAGAAAAGAAATTCTGCTGGGAACCAACCAGTATCCAAATTTCACGGAAAAAATGGCTGAAAAATTAGCTGATCCTAAAGATCATTCGTGTGGGTGCGGTACTGGAGACAAGACGGCACTGAAGCCACTTGTGATACGGCGTTTGGCCGAACCGTTCAACACGCTTCGTTTGGCTACCGAAAAGAGCGGTAAAACACCGAAAGTGTTTATGCTTACTATCGGGAACCTGGCTATGCGCCTCGCTCGTTCGCAATTCTCCAGCAACTTCTTCTCGTGTGCAGGATACCAGATCATCGACAACAACGGTTTTCCAACAGTGGAAGATGGCGTAACTGCTGCCCGTAATGCAGGAGCCGACGTGGTGGTTCTCTGTTCAAGCGACGACGAGTATGTGGAGTTGGCTCCCAAGGCTTTTGATCTGTTAAAAGGCGGAAAAGAGATCTTTGTAGTTGCAGGCGCTCCCGCTTGTATGGACGATTTGAAAGCTCACGGAATTGAATACTTCATCCATGTTCGCAGCAACGTGTATGAAACGTTGAAAGGGTTTAACAAGAGATTACTCTAACAATCCAAACAAAATATGCCCAAGCTCAAACACTGGTTAATGGTTGCACATCCCTGGTCCTGGCCCGCGTCGGGATCACCTGCAATGATCGCTTTTTCGTACGTGTTTTACATGTACAAAACCGGTGTTGTGGCTGAAGTGAATTGGCTCTTTGGCATGCTAGCGATAATCGGAGCAGTAATATTTCATGCAGCCGGAAACCTCATCAGTGAATATCACGATTACGTAAGAGGAGTGGATAAACTGGAAAAAACAGGCCCCGTACGCCTTATCGTTCTCGGTATCTTTGAACCGAAGCCGGTGTTGCTGTACGGGTACTTGGTACTGTCTGCAGGTATCCTCCTGGGTATTTACCTGTTGGTAAACACAGGGTTTCCTTTGCTTATTATAGGAACAATAGGGATTATCAGCTCCACACTTTATTATAAGTTCAAGTATGCCGGTATGAGTGACTTGGTAATATTCATCTGTTATGGATTGTCTATCACTTTAGGCGTGGTGTATGTCATGACAACGGAACTCTACTGGCCGATATTGCTGATCAGCACACCCGTGGGAATGCTTATCGTAGCTATACTGCACGCTAACAATACCCGCGATATGCTTCAGGACAAGGAAGCCGGCATTAAAACGCAGGCGATGAAGTTGGGGCTGGAGGGATCGCAAATAGTGTATCAAACGTTGTTGCTGGTGGCTTATCTTATAGTAGCTATTGCCGTAATGATGCGTTTTCTGCATCCTGTTGTTTTTGTGGTGCTCGTTACTTTTCCATTGGCCATAAAAAACATCAAACTCATGAAAACAGCTACTGTTGACAACCTGGTAAAAATACAGTTTCTCGATACCCACACTGCAAAACTGGTATTGATGTTCAGCGTGCTGTTATCGGCGGCAAACTTTATCGCGCCGTTTGTCTAGACAAAAAGAAACAAGAATCAAGACATTGGGCTTGGATTGATAGGAAAAATAGTATACGATTAAAGATAAAGTACATTTCATACAGAAAAAATAATATTTAAAAGTCTTGGCTCTTGAATTTAAGAGTCCTGGCTCTAAAAAAGAAAAAACATGAAACCTGATTTCAAAAGTATTGATTTTAAATCGGCTGGCTTTGAAGCAACAGACGTTGCCGGGTGGGCTGAGAAAAATGAAATAAAAGCCGATTGGCTTACACCGGAACAAATTCCGGTAAAACCTGTATACACAAGGGAAGATCTCGAAGGAATGGAACATCTCGGATATGCTGCCGGAGTGGAGCCTTTCTTGCGCGGACCTTATTCTACCATGTATGTAATGCGTCCGTGGACTATTCGTCAATATGCCGGATTTTCTACCGCCGAAGAGTCCAATGCCTTTTATCGCCGCAACCTGGCTTCGGGCCAAAAAGGATTGTCCGTTGCTTTCGATCTACCCACACACCGTGGATATGATGCCAACAACGAGCGTGTGGTAGGCGATGTGGGCAAAGCTGGGGTATCGATTTGTTCGGTGGAAGACATGAAAATTCTTTTCGATGGAATTCCGCTTAACAAGATGTCTGTTTCCATGACCATGAACGGGGCTGTGTTACCCATCCTGGCTTTCTATATTGTTGCGGCACAGGAACAGGGAGCTAATCTGGAAGAGATGGCTGGAACGATTCAGAACGATATCCTGAAAGAATTTATGGTGCGAAACACCTACATCTATCCACCCGAATTCTCCATGAAAATCATTGCCGATATTTTTGAGTTTACGTCACAGAAGATGCCGAAGTTCAACTCTATTTCCATTTCGGGATACCATATGCAGGAAGCAGGAGCGACAGCCGATATAGAACTGGCTTATACCTTGGCTGATGGCATTGAGTACCTGCGTGCTGGAATCAACGCGGGCATCAATATCGATGCTTTTGCTCCCCGCTTGTCGTTCTTCTGGGCCATTGGTATGAACCACTTCATGGAAATTGCCAAAATGAGGGCAGCCAGGCTGCTTTGGGCGAAGATTGTGAAAAGCATGGGCGCGAAGAACCCAAAATCGATGGCGTTAAGAACCCATTCGCAGACATCAGGTTGGTCGTTGACCGAACAAGACCCGTTCAACAATGTGGGACGTACTTGTATCGAAGCTATGGCGGCTGCTCTGGGACACACGCAATCGTTGCACACAAATGCATTGGACGAGGCCATCGCTCTGCCGACCGACTTCTCGGCCCGTATTGCCCGTAACACGCAAATCTATATCCAGGAAGAAACGCAGATCACCAAACAGGTTGACCCGTGGGCAGGCTCCTATTACGTGGAATCGCTTACCCAGGAACTGGTGGACAAAGCGTGGGCGTTGATTCAGGAAATTGAGAAACTGGGCGGAATGGCTAAGGCTATTGAAACGGGTGTTCCCAAAATGCGTATTGAAGAGGCTGCCGCACGTACTCAAGCCCGTATCGATTCGGGAGCACAGAAGATAATCGGTGTAAACGTTTGCCGGCTGGAGAAAGAAGACCCCATCGATATTCTTGAAGTGGATAATACCGAAGTACGGAAACAGCAAATTTCCCGGTTGGAACAACTTAAGGCCGGACGAGATAACGAAGCGGTGCGCAAAGCGCTGGACGCCATTACCAAATGCGTGGAAACTAAACAGGGAAATCTCCTTGAACTATCGGTCGAAGCAGCACGGGTTCGCGCTACACTGGGCGAAATATCCGATGCCTGCGAAAAAGTTGTAGGACGTTATAATGCAGTAATCAGAACAATTTCAGGAGTGTATTCAGCAGAATCAAAATCAGACGCCACGCTCGAGGAAGCACGTGCGATGACCGAAAAATTTGCCAGGAAAGAAGGCCGCCAGCCGAGAATCATGGTGGCAAAAATGGGACAGGACGGACACGACCGTGGAGCAAAAGTGGTTGCTACGGGTTATGCCGACTGCGGTTTCGATGTGGATATGGGACCGCTCTTCCAGACTCCGGCAGAAGCTGCCCGCCAGGCCGTAGAAAACGATGTTCACGTGCTGGGCGTATCTTCGTTGGCAGCCGGACATAAAACGCTTGTTCCTCAGGTCATTGAAGAACTGGCTAAATTAGGCCGTCCCGATATTATCGTTATCGCCGGTGGTGTAATTCCCGCCCAGGATTACGATTTCCTTTACAAGGCAGGGGTTGCCGCTATTTTTGGCCCGGGCTCCCCGGTGGCGAAATCGGCCATCCAGATTGTAAAGATCTTGTTGGGAGAAGAATGATAGGAATTACAATTCTCGATTTCGGAATTGGGTTTTAACAAGTTGCGGGTTGCGAAACTTTTTTCGTAATCCGCATTTTTTTTTATGAAATGATTAACTTTGTGAAAATCCTAAATTTTTATGCCTTATATTCCACATAAGAAGAAAGAAGACATTGGCCTTTCACCCTATGAATTGAAATTCAGAGGGAAAAAGAAAGCCGAAGACATACGTGTTCAGGTCATCGATTTTGACCTGGAAGGGGTACGTGAAACGGAAATAAAAGATACCGGGGAACTGAGGAAGTATTTGAGCTCTGATTCCATCACCTGGATAAACGTTGACGGATTGCACAACGAACAAATTATCCGTGATTTGTCGGATATCTTTTCTATTCCCGCTGATATCCTCTCGGATGTGATGGAGCCATCGTCCCGTCCACAGGCGGAGGAGTTTGATAACGGTTTCTTCGTTTCCATAAAGATGATGGAGTTTAATGAGAAAAAGAACAGAGTGTCGGTCGATAACCTGAGTCTTATCGTGATGGACAAGATTCTTGTCACTTTTCAGGAAGAAAAAGGCGATGTGTTTGAACCTGTCCGGGAAAGGATCCGCAAGCACAAAACTAAAATCCGCACATCCGGATCCGATTATCTGGCGTTCACCCTGCTGGATGTCGTGATCGATAATTATATCTATATTTTAGGTGTTTACGGCGAAAAAGTGGAAACACTTGAAGGAAAACTTATTCTGGACACCAATAAAGAAACACTTAAGATAATCAACCTTTTTAAACACGAGCTCAATAATTTACGTGTTGATATAAAACCGGCAAAAGAAATGATTATGGGACTGGTGAAACTGGATACGGATTTTATACAGGAGGAAAACGAAAAGCATTACAAAGAGCTTCAGGACAATATCAATCAGGCAGTTGACCTGCTTGATTATTACCGCGAAGTACTTTACGATGAATTAAACATGTACCATTCATCGATGAGTACAAAACTCAATGACACCATGACCGTACTCACCATTTTTTCGGTGATTTTTATCCCGTTAACTTTTATTGTGGGTGTTTACGGAATGAATTTTGATAATTTTCCCGAGTTGCACTGGAAATACGGATACTTTATCGTCTGGGGCATAATGTTACTCATTGTCGCCGGGATGATTGGGTATTTTAAAAAGAGAAAATGGTTTTAATCGATTGAAAAAAATGAAAATTAAATGGGTAAAAGCCGATATAACCCGACTGGAAGTGGACGCTGTTGTAAATGCTGCAAACAGTATGTTATTGGGTGGAGGTGGGGTAGACGGGGCGATCCACCGTGCTGCAGGGCCGGAGTTGCTGGAAGAGTGCAGAACGTTGAACGGTTGTGAAACCGGAAAAGCTAAAATAACCCGTGGTTACCGGTTGCCGGTAAAACACGTTATACATACGGTAGGACCCGTTTGGCACGGTGGAAGCCGAAACGAAGAGAGTCTGCTGAAGGAGTGTTATGTAAATTCACTTAAACTTGCCGATGAGCAAGGATTGAAATCGATAGCCTTTCCCAACATCAGTACCGGGGTTTACCGGTTTCCGAAGGAAAGAGCAGCTGAAATAGCTGTGGATGCAGTGAAAAATTTTCCGGCTAAATTTGTGGAAGAAGTTACTTTCGTGTGTTTTGATGAAGAGAATTTTGAAATTTATAAGCGGCGATTGGAATAGAATATTTTTTATTTACTTCCCATTAATTTCTTCCATAAACGCTTTGCGGTAAGTTTCACCGATAGGGATTTCGTGCTTTCCGATGATAATGCGGTTTTTTTCTACCCGGACAATCTTATCGCGATTCACGATAAACGACCGATGTACGCGAATAAACCGTGTAGCTGGCAATTCATCTTCCATCGATTTCATACTCATGAGCGTAAGGATGGGCTTGGGATCTTTACCGGTGAAAATTTTAATATAATCTTTCAACCCCTCAACCAATAGGATGTCATCAAAAAGGACATGCACCAGCTTATAGTCGGAGCGGACGAAAATTCCCGAAACTTCAGATTCTCCCTTCTCCTCCGAAGCGGCTTTCATTTCAAACCATTCCAATGCCTTTTTCGAAGCACTTAAAAATTCGGAGTAGGAGAAAGGTTTCAGTAGATAATCCAAAGCATTGACCTTGTACCCATCCAGAGCATATTCGCTGAAAGCGGTAGTGAAAATAATACGAGTGTTTTTATCCAGGAACCGCGCAAATTCCATGCCGTTCACTTCAGGCATTTGAATGTCGAGAAAAATCACATCTATGCGCTCGTTGGGCATATTGTTCATTGCCTGTATGGCGCTGGAGTATTTGCCGGTCGAGTTTAAAAAAGGTGTTTTTTGAACATAAGAATCAAGTAATCCCAATGCCAGTGGCTCATCGTCAACTATCCAGCAATTCAGTTTCATAACGTTATTAATCTTCTTTCGTATTGATGATCAAAGTGGTGGAGTAGGTGTCTCCGGTAACTTCGGAATCCCATTGATACCGCCCTGGATAAGCCATTTCCAACCGTTTTTTAACGAGCCCTAGTCCGATTCCGCTACCGCTCTTGTCTGCCTCCGACTTGGGATAGTAACTGTTCCGGGAAACAAATTCGATTTTTCCATCGGGTGTTTCCGACAAAGAAATATCGATAAATGATGGTTTATCACCGCTGATCCCGTGTTTAAAAGCATTTTCAATCAAAGATATAAAAATTAACGGTGCTATGGGGGTACCGCTGTTTGTTTTTACTGAAAGTTGTGTGTTCAGCTTTACATTTTCAGACAGCCTGATCCGCATCAGGTCAACGTAATTTTTGATAAAATCCACTTCCTGATGCAAAGGAACAAGCGGTTTGTCGTTGTCGTAAAGGATGTGACGCAATAGTTTACTCAAATCTAGCACAGCCTGTTGTGCTTTGGAAGGATTAAATTCCACCAGCGCATAGATGTTATTGAGGGTGTTGAGCAGAAAGTGAGGGCTGATCTGATTTTTCATGTTTTGTAATTCAGCTTCCGATTTTGCTTTTTCCAGCTCTTTCCGCTCACTCTCCACTTCAAACCAACGAAAAGTCATTTTCAGGGCAACGCTTAATCCCATCATGGTTACTAAAGTAGTTAAGTTCCGGATGACAAAAAGCCAGGGCGAAGGCCTGAATTTACGGCCACCGCGTCGAGGCATATGTTCCGGGCTTATCCATCGCAACAAATCATTTCCAAAATGCATGAGTACGGCAGCGGCAACGATCAACAGCAAGTTATAGAAAATGAATTCCCTTGTTCTCCCTTTAAATAAAAACTGTTTTATCAGCAGAAAATAATTGATATAGAAAACCAGCAACAACCCCAATGTATCGGGTGTTGAACGGATGAACAGGTCCCAGCGAAAAAGCCTTTCCCGGTCAATAAAAAAATAGGGTGCAACCACAATCATGCTCCACAATAAAATGTGCACAAGAATGACTGCGTATGTATTGGTCGTGTTGTTCCTGATGCGATTTTCCATTGTAAATCCAGTTTAAAATTTGGGTAATTAAAGGTGTCTCCGTAGCATTAACCGCCATGGCCACGTCCAAAACCTCTTCCGGGACCGGGACCGTGCTGAGGCATCATGTCTTCTCGTGTTGCTCCATTTTTAAAAATATTGAAACGATAAACAAAGTGCACCATGAAGTAGGTGGTAAGCGTGTTGGTTGTTGTGTCACGAATATAGTTGGACGTCACAGATCTACTGATGTTGCTACGTTGTTGCAGAATATCATATATCTTTAAACGGATGGTGCCGTTCTTTTGTTTAAACAATTGCTTCTGAATGGAAGCATTCCATAACCACTCGTCTTGCGTAAAACCATCGGAATAACCTGAATTGGTACTGTAGTTGATATCGCTCTCAATGGACATATCCCAGGGAAGGTAAAGGGTGGTATTGGCATTTCCCCCGTAGTTCAGGAACTCCTGGTCGCGTTGTCCTTCCAGGCTGTTTTTTACTTTATTATAGCTAATATTACCGCGGATCCCAAAGTCTATCAGGTCCGACCGGTAGTTTAACCCGAGCGTTTCACCCAGATTGAGCCTGCGGCTCAGGTTTTTCTCCAGATTAGAGAAACCGTTTGCATGATTATAGCTGGCAAATGACATGGAGAAAACAGAGAATCTGATGTTCTTCAACGGGATATTCATCATCATACGGCCGTTGGCATTCCAGTTCCCTGTCACGTTTTCATACGTGGTTTCCCTGCGTCCCGTTTCCCGGTCGGTCATGGTGGATGAGACAATATCATTAGTCAGGTAACGGATGTCTCCAAAAAAACCCATGGAACGGTTCTTCTCGGGATTAAAATTCTGGTAACGAAGGTTTAGCCGGTGTTCAAAAGAAGGCTTCAAATCGGGATTCCCATAAGTGATGTTCAGCGGGTTCGAAACATCCACTACCGGAGACAGTTGGGTTACCG